>ENA-ORLW01000318-ORLW01000318.1-human-gut-metagenome-genome-assembly--contig:-NODE-318-length-73375-cov-20.598175_pt1 | contig 73375 bp, 65 predicted proteins | sample MGYA00243017_ERZ508829 | MGnify/ENA primary metagenome ERZ508829 (study PRJEB26277, sample SAMN04329776) | human gut metagenome | biome: human-associated habitat | host: Homo sapiens | place: USA...
CAGTTTTGGCGTTGGTCTAACAGGCCAACCGCTAATCCATGACTTTATCGTCGCCCAGCGATAGCTGAGTAGTTACCGTAACTCTGACTTTCGTTAAGGAAAGCAAAACCAAGGGCACCCTCACCATCACCACCGAAAGCGCCTGGGAAGCTCCCGCAAAGGCTTATTTCAGCGCCAACCTCAGCGGCGACTGGGAATTCAACAAGGAAATGACCGCCAAGGGCGAAGGCGTCTTCGCTCTGGAAGGCATCGAAGTTACCGCCGACAAGGGTTATGCCACCTTCACCACCGGCGAGCTGACAAACTGGACACTGACCGAGGGTCTGCGCTACGGCCCCGCCGGCGAAGACGCTGAAGTCGTTTCCGGCGACAGCTATACCGCCACCGCCGGCTCCGACAAGGCTTATGTCCTCGCTGCCGGCACCTGGAATGCCCAGATCACCTTCACTCAGGAAGCAACCACGGTAGTGTTCACCAAAACGGGCGGCGACGTGCCCGGTCCCGAAGTGACCGTGCCGGAGACCCTCTATTTCAACGGCAATCTCAGCGGCGCAGCATGGGCTTTCAACACCCCGATGACCAAGGCCGAGGCTTCCTTCAGCTACGACTTTGAGGTTATCAACGAAAACGGTTATGTAACCTTCGCCACCGCCGAAATTACCGACTGGACCGTCGGCGAGGGCGGCGTACGCTACGTGCCCGCCGGCAACACCGACGAAAACGTTGAATCCGGCGTGGCTTCCGCAATGACAGTCGGCTCCAACGGCAGCTGGGTACTCTCTAAGGGCAAATGGCACGCTGTGGCCACCTTCACCGCCGAAGGCGCTACCGTGACCTTCACTCTCACCGGCGAACCCGAGGTGCCCGAAGTGACCGTGCCCGAAACGCTGTTCTTCAACGGCAATCTCAGCGGCACCGAATGGGTATTCAACACTCCCATGACCAAGGCTGAGGCTTCCTTCAGCTACGACTTTGAAGTTGCCGGCGAAAACGGCTACGTGACCTTCACCACCGCTGAGATGACCGACTGGACCGTCGGCGAGGGCGGCGTGCGCTACGTTCCCGCCGGCAACACCGATGAAGCAGTTGAGTCCGGCGTGGCTTCCGCAATGATCGCCGGTAACGACGGCGCCTGGGTACTTGCATCCGGCAAATGGACCGCCGTGGCCACCTTCACCGCCGAAGGCGCATCGGTGACCTTCACCCGCACCGGCGACATCGTGGTACCCGACGACCAGCCTCTGAACGTCACCTACAACTTCACCTCGCTGGAGAACATGCAGAAATACGCCGCCATCCCCGCCGAGAGCGAATGGTCGGACGACGGCAACACCGGCAACATTTGCTACTACATTGGCGAGAAGGCACTGGTATCCGACGGCGTGGCAATCACCGCAATGAAGAATCCGGATGCCACCGGAACCGTCACGGCCGTCCGCATGTACAAGACCAACGCCGGCGTTTACGACTTCCGCGCCAACAAGAACAACTTCGTGACCTTCACCGCTCCCGAAGGCTACTACTTCGAGGCAATGACCTTCTCGTTCAACACCGCCGCCAAGATGAACGTGCTCGATGAAGCCGGCACCCTCTCCCTGGCCACAAAGAAGGACGGCAATTATTACCCCGGCTCTTTCACTCCCGCCGAGGGCAAACAGCTGCAGTCCGTGACCTTCGAGCCCACCGCCACCTGCCGCTTCGCCACCATCGACATCACCCTTGCCAAGCTGCCCGACGATCCCGAGGATGAATATCCCGTGCTCTACCTGCGCGGCGCCGACAACGGCTGGGGCGCAGACGAATCCAACCTGATGACCTGCAACAAGGGTATCTACACCATCACCCTCCCGAGCCTCTACGGCGCCTTCAAGATTGCCGCCGCCGACTGGGCCGACGAAAACACCGCCACCACCCAGAACATGGAGATGGCCCTCGACGTGACCTACACCGTAGAGCACCCGCAGGGCGGCGGTTCGAACATGGCAATGGCCGAACCCCTCAAGGACGCCACCATCGTCTACGACTCCAAGAACAACACCATCCAGGTGACCGGCACCGTCGACACTGAATGTGCAGTCACCTACCTCCTCCACGGCCAGTTCAATCTCTACCAGGCACCGGCCGAAGAAGGCATCATGGCACTCGAAGAAGCTGCATGGAACGACATCGAGCTTACGGAGAACAACGGCGTATACTCCACCACCGTGGTCCCCGCCGCCGAAACCGGCTCCTTCGTAGTATTCCAGAAGCGCAACGGCGTGGACTACTACACCCTCAAGGCCGCAGGCAGCGAGCCTCTGACGGCATCCGCCGGCATCACCCTGAGCCCCGACAGCTACACCGACGCCACCTACAGCCTGGATCCGACCCACAAGTACATCCTGGCTCTTGACCCGACCTCTCTGCAGATGACCGCCACCGACGGTGGCACCACCGGCATCGACGGCATCATCGTCGACAACACCGGCGCCGAGGTTCGCTACTTCAACCTGCAGGGCGTAAGCGTGGCCAACCCGACCCCGGGCCTTTACATCGTTGTTCGCGGCGGCAAAGCCACCAAGGAATACATCCGCTAACAGCACACCCCTCCCCCACATCAAAGCGGCCCGAGCCTCAGCCCGGGCCGCTTTTTTACGGGCGGTGGTGCGGGAGTTTCGTTTTTTTTGTCTAAATTTGTGGGCTATGGCAAACGAACTGACGGTAATCATACCTGTTTACAACCGCGAGACGCTTGTGCGGCGCACTCTGGAGAGCCTACGCGCCCAAACGGCGCCGGGTTTCGACACGGTGCTTGTCGACAACGGCAGTTCGGACTCTTCGCTGACTGTACTCCGGCAGTGGGCGGCGGACAATGCTTCGGCCGAGCGACCTGTGCGCGTGCTCAGCGAGCACACACCGGGAGCCTGCGCGGCTCGCAATGCGGGCCTGGCGGCGTGCGCAACGCCATGGGTGCTTTTCTTCGACTCGGACGACGAGATGGCGCCGGGACACATAGCGCGGGTGCTCGAAGGCATACGCAGCCACCCGACGGCGCAGGTGCTGGGCTGGGATACTTACCACACCGGCCTGGGCGTGCGTAGATTTCGAGTCAGCGATATTGAGTGGTACAACGTCTTCGAGGGTAATTTCGCCACCCAACGCTGGGCAGCTCCTACCGAGCTTGTACGTCGGGCCGGAGGGTGGAACCGTGAGATAAAACTCTGGGACGACATCGAGCTTGGCAGCCGTCTGCTGGCCTTGCATCCCGAGGTTGTGCGTCTTGAGGGCGAACCCACCGTGACGGTGCATCCACAGGAGGTTTCGATATCGACCAATGCCTCCGGCGACTATCTTGAGCGGATGGAAGCCTCACTGCAGTCGATTGCCTCGCGGCTTGCTCCCGAGCAGAGGATTTGGACGGACTATGTGCGCATGATAGTGGCCGGGAACACTTATCGGAGCGCTCCCGACGCTAAGGTTAGGCAAAAGGCGCTTGCCGTGGCCCGCAAGGCAGCCGGCAGAGCGCCCTCGCTGCGTCACCGCCTTCTGATGTGGTCCACATACCACTTCCGTCGTCTCGGCGGCCGGGGCCAAAATCGCGTTCTCAAACTTATCCTGAGCAAGAAGTTATGAAGATTTTTAATAGAGACGGAATTAAATATTTTTATGCAGGGCTACTGATGGCTGCTTCTCTCATTATGGGCAATGGCTGCAAGAGTCAACCGGAAGAAAATGGTATTGCAGACGATTTGGACTCTCTTCTGACAGAAATGTTTCCGGCCGACGGCCCGGCCGCCGTGGCCGCGGTCAGCATCGACGACAGCATAGTCTATCTGCGTGCTTTCGGGCTGGCCGACATTCCGACGGGGCGCCCCGCGACCGACACCACGCAGTTCAATATCTGCTCCATCTCCAAGCAGTTCAGCGCCGTGGCGCTCCTCAAGCTGCAGGAGCAGGGCCTGCTTAGTCTCGATGACTCCGTTGCGCGCTTCTTTCCCGAGTTCCCGGGCGTTTTTTTCCGTAATATCACGCTTCGACAGCTACTGAGCCATACTTCGGGACTTCCCGACATCCGACCTCGCACCCCGCAGGAATGGGAGGCCTATGCGAGCGAAAACGCCCACCGCCGCTTCGCCAACGTGGAGGACTACAAGCACTTCTCCTCTGAGCCGGACATATTGGACATGTTCAAACTCGTCGAAGGCACCGTTTTCGAGCCGGGCACGGCTTACGACTATCAGAATCCGACCTTTCAGCTTGTCTACTACATCGTTGAGCGCCTCACCGGCGAGCCCTTCGAGCAGTGGATGGCTCGCAACATCTTCCAGCCGGCCGGGATGAGCCACACCGTCTATTTCTCGCCGGAGCGCGAGCTCGCCGCTGCCGCCCACGGCTACGAGGCCACCGGCGCGGGATGGCGCGAGTGCGACTACGGCGAAGCCAATTTCTTCCCCACGGCGGCCGACGGAGGTATCTACACCACCGCTGCCGACTTTATGGCCTGGCAGCGCGCACTCTACTCCGACTCACTGATGAGCTCCGCCTCCCGCGGGCAGGCCCACACACCGCTGATAGCCACCGACCTTCCCGACACCTCCTACGGCCTGGGCTTCTTCATCGAAGACCTTCCGGACCGACCGCGCAAGATATACCACACCGGCGACAACGGCGGCTTCTTCACCTACGCCGCCGCCGTGCCTGAGCGCCGCGTGAGCTATCTCGTCTTCGCCGCCCGCCAGGGCTGGGACCGCCTGGCCACCGCGGCCCGCATCGACTCCATCCTCACAGCCCACAACGCGCTATGACATGCCCGACAAACCGCTGAAAATACTTCTTCTGGGCGACTACAGCAACTGCCACCGCACGCTGGCCACCGGCCTGCGGCAGCTGGGCTGCGAAGTGACGGTGGCATCGAACGGCACTTGGTGGATGCAGACCGACAGGGACGTGGATATTTCGCGGCGCCCCGGCAAATTGGGCGGCCTGCTCTTCTATCTGAAGATGCAGCAGCTGCTCAGAGGGCGCCTGAGCGGCTTTGATGTTGTCGCGGTCCACGATCCGCAGTTCTGCCAACTCAAGCCGTCGAGGCTACGCAAGCTCTTCCGGCTGCTTCGCGAGCGCAACAGGTCGGTATTTCTGACGGCGATGAGCACCGACATCGCCTTTCTGGACATGCTTGAGGCGGCCGACTCGCCGCTTCGCTACAGCGAATGGTTTGTCGACGGGCTTCCGGCGAGGATGAATGCCGCCGACCCGCAGCAATGGGCCGATTGGCACACTCCCGAGTTAGTTGACTACCAGAATTATGTGTTCGACAATCTGGACGGCGCGGTTTCGGTGCTCTACGAATACCATCTGGGGATGGTGCGCCGTCTTGGCGCGGAGAAAGCGGCCTACGGCGGCCTCCCGATAGCCACATCCGAGTATGAGCCGGTGCGTCTTCCGGAGCATCCGGGCAAGGTTCGCTTCTTTCTGGGGCGCGACCGCGGCCGCAAGCTCATGAAGGGCTCCGACTATCTTGAGCAGGCCGCGAAGGCCGTAGTGGCCAAATATCCCGACCGCGCCGAGCTGCAGATTGTCGAGAATATACCGTTCGCGCAATTCAAGGAGCGGCTGCGGAACGCACATGTGGTGCTGGACCAAATCTACAGCTACACGCCTGCGACGACCGCTCTGATGGCGATGGCCTACGGCCTCAATGTAGTCTCCGGCGGCGAGGCCGAGTATTACGATTTTATCGGTGAGCAAACCAACCGCCCCATAATAAACGCTCCGCTGTCGGTCGAGGAGCTGACGTCGACCCTCGAGACCATTGTGCTCCATCCCGAGGAAATAGCGCAGCGGGGACGGCAGTCGCGCCGATTTGTGGTCAAGCACAACGATGCGGCCACCGTTGCGGCCCGCTTCCTCGCCTTCTGGCAAAAACGGCTTAAACAGAAAGAAAATGAAACTCCCCGACCTTGATCTTGCAGTCGTAACCTACGGCCCGGAGGGCATGGAGCGCGTCGCGAAGATGCTTCCGGAGCCTGCAGAAGGGGTTCGCTATGTGGTTTCGTGGCAGGCATCGGAGGCAAAGCCGCTCCCTGACTTGCTGCGCGGCCGCAGCGATGTCGAAGTGCATCGTATAGAAAGCAAAGGCATTTCGCTTAACCGAAACAACGCACTGGCACACTGCACGGCCGACATAATTCTTTTCGCCGACGACGACCTCACGCTCTATCCCGAAGGCCTGACCGAACTTCGGAAAGCATTTGCCGAGAATCCCGATGTCGACGTGGCGACCTTCCGCAGCGACCACGGCGATATGAGCCGCTTCCCGACAGCAAAGACTATTTTGGGCACTCGTTTACCCAAAAATTACTATGTTTCAGGAATAGAAATCGCATTGAGGCGCTCGAGCGCCGGCGCCCTCTGTTGGTGCCCTGAGCTCGGGCTCGGAGTGCCCAGGCTGCATGGCGGCGAGGACGAGCTGTTTGTGCTGTCGGCTATACGGCGCGGCCTGAAATGCTGTTTCTTTCCGATTACGATCTGCGCGCATCCGCATCCATCCACCGGAACCAAACGCAATCCGACGCCCGGCAACCTTCGGGGCGCCGGATGCACAATTGCCCTTACCTATCCGCTGAGCTGGCCCCTTCGTGTGCCTCTGAAAGCCTGGCGCCTGCGTCGGCAAGGCGCGAAAAACATTCTGAGAAGCCTTTACTATCTCTTTTGCGGAGCTGCTATGGCTCCCGGCGTGCTCAGGCGCAACCGCGACACGCTCTGGTGATTTTGTTGCGGTTAGGGCGAAAAAGTGGGCGGAAAGGGTGCGTCGCCGACTTTTTGGCGATTCGTTTGTTATATTTGAAAAACGAATCAACTATTCATCGCAATGACCCGCCTTGCCGCAATATTCACTCTCTTTCTGGGCGCCGTGCTGACGGCGGCTGCCGGAAGCGATGCGTCCGCCCCCGAGGTGCTCGCCATCGCCGAATGGGAGTACTGCAGCGTCGAAGAAGCCGTGCCCGACACGGCCTGCTACGCGGCCCTGCGGCCCCTGAAGGCAACTCCTGCGCGGCTCTCGCTCTACGAGCTGCCCTATTCCATGACCCTGAGTCAGCCCAACTGGAAGCGGTTGTGGATCAACGCCGGGATCTTCGCCGGAGCATACATCGGCACCCTGGCCGTGCTTGAATGTCTCCCGGAGGGCGCCACAAACTGGAACCGCACCACCATCGAAAGCACGCCGTGGTACAAGCGGTGGGAGAAAAACGTGATCCGCAAAGGACCCGAGTGGGACGGCGACGACTTCATTTTCAACTACGTGCTCCACCCCTACGCCGGGGCCGTTTACTTTATGTCGGCTCGCTCGGCCGGCTTCAATTTCTACCAGAGCCTGCTTTTCTCGGCCTGCGTGAGCACCATAGGGTGGGAATTCGGCATCGAGGGCACTATGGAGCGGCCGTCGATTCAGGACATTTTCATCACTCCGCTTGTGGGCAGCCTTGTCGGCGAGCTTTTCTACCACGCCAAGCGCTACATCGTGGCCAACGATTATCACCTTTTAGGCTCAAAATTTCTCGGCGGCTTTGTGTGCTTCCTCATCGACCCCGTCAACGAAATAGTCGGGCTCTTCGGCAGCGATACCCGGTGTCTGCATCTGCGAGAGCGCGGTATCTCCTCCTCGCTCACACCCACCGCCACGCCCTCCGGCCTGGCGCTCGCCTTCCGCTGCACCTTCTGAAGGTTGACGCTGTGAGGATTGGTTGCTAAATTGTGTTAAAGGATGGGTGGGATGGCGGTCTGTTTGCGGGAAATCAGTATATTTGCAAACTATGGCGACCCGACTGACTGAAAAGGAACTGATGCGCGTGAAGACCCTTCTGGCCACTCAGGAGAGTCTCTACACCGTATCGCCTTCTCTTTTCGACCCTATCGTTGATGCGGCTGAGGTTGTCGACTTTGCCAAAGGGGCTGTCATCATGGCTCCGGGCAGCCGCATTGAGCATGTCTACATTCTCACCGATGGTCTTGTTGGTGCGACCTACTCCAGTGGTTCCAAGACGATTATGCACGGGCTGGCGGAGCCGGGCACACTTTTGCTCCATGGCGGCTCGTTCTTCGGGCGGGGTCCGTCGTACGTGCAGTGGGAGGCCGTTGTGGGCAGCCGGACGCTTCGCGTGGCCGACGCCGTAGTGCGCGACTATCTCCACGCAAACCACGAATTTGCCATCTGGATGTACGGCATGGCCGAGAACAACCTTCGCTTTGCCGAGGAGCGCACCTTCATTCTCTCCGACAGCGCCGAGAAGCGCTATCTCAAGCTGGAGCGCGACCTGCCCCGACGCGTATTCCGAGAGCTTTCCAGCCGCGTGGTGGCCCGCTATCTGGGCATCACCGAGCAGTCGCTGGCCCGAATAAAGCGCAACCTTCTCCAAAACCATCCGTCCGACTAAGAAACTTAATACTTTTTTTTGCAATGACAGTAACTTTCGGCAACGCCATCTCCGACTTTTTCAAGCGCTATGCCACCTTCAGCGGTCGTTCTACGCGCGCTCAGTACTGGTTTGTGGTGCTGGCGATGTTTATAGTGAATCTTTTTATCACTCTTCCCGGCATTATGGTCTCGGCCATAGGGATGTCGCTGCCTTTCATCGGACTGGGGTTGGCTACATGTCTTTGGATATTGAGCACGGTGCTATTTCTTGGACTGATCATCCCGACACTTGCACTGACCACTCGGCGCCTTCACGACATAGGCCGCTCGGGCTGGTGGATGGTACTGTTCTTCATGCTGCCGATGATAGTGACCATACTACTCATACTGGCTTTTGCCGACCACCATCCCAATGTTTTTCTCATCGTGGTGGCCTCTCTGCTGATGCCGGTTGCCTTGGTGTGGGGCTTCATTTGGATGTGCACCCCCGGCGACCCGGGGATGAACGACTACGGCATGAACCCGCAGGACGAAGACCTTCCCTACCCCGGCATGCAGCAGGGCATGCCGATGCAGTACGGCCCTCAGCAATACCCTCAGCAGTACCCTAATCCCTACGCCGGGAACCCCTACAATCAAAATCCTTACGCCGGAGGCAATCCCTACGGCGGCCAGAATCCCTACGCCGGAGGTAATCCCTACGCCGGAGGGTCGGCCACGCCTCGTCCCGGCGAGTTCCGCCATCCTCAGTAAAAAAAATAATATCAATATAGTCCAATCGTTATGAACGTAACACTTGTCAGCGCCGTAAAAGACTTCTTCGGCCGCTACGCGAACTTCAACGGGCGGTCTACCCGCGCCCAGTTCTGGTGGGTACAGCTTGCCATCTTTCTTCTGTGTTTAGTCTACGCCGTCGGCCTGTGCGTGATTTCAATCATGGCAGCGACCGCATCGCCCGACTCACCTGTATTTATTTTTATCCTTATGGGAGGCAACCTCCTGTTTATGCTTGTTGCCTTGGCGTTGATAATCCCTTTGCTGTCGCTTCAGGTGCGTCGACTGCACGACATCGGCCGGAGCGGTTGGTGGGTCGCTTTGTTTTATGGTTTCAGCACCATATGCAACATCGTCCTTCAGGTTATCAACCTAAACTACAGAGGACGGCTGTTCAGCCACCCCGAAGCCCTGGTGCCCCTTGGCGCCCTGCTTCTGGTTGCTCTGGGCATCGGCATCTGGAATCTGGTGTGGATGTGCACCCCCAGCGCCCCGGACAATGAGTACGGGCCGAATCCCCAGTGGGGAATTGATAATTGATTTTCTCAATTTTCAATTTCACGAAGTGATATGATTTACACTATTGATCAGTATTATACGTTCCCGGTCCGGCCGGGAAATCCCACCGACGACTTTTTTGTCCTTGAAGTAGACGGTCCGGAGGGGCCGGACACCGCCAATTTGGCCAAACTTGATTTTCAGAAGGCTCCGAGCTACCGTCCGCCGCGCCGTATAGAATGTCGTGTGCGGGGCATCGATGAGCACGGACTGCCCATCCTCGGGCCGGCCATTGCGTCCTATGTCAGCGAGCTCTACTCCGGCATTTATGCCCGCGGCGAGAGCTTCGAATGCGTTGTGGCGGGCATACCGGCCAATCCCGCCGAAGACCCCTACAACGTTCGCGACCGCCACGGCATCTACTTCCGCATCTACGAGCCGGAGGTTATGCTCACCAAGGGCCAGCGCATACGCTGCAAGTTCAAGACACTGCGCGGCAAGCGCTTCGAGCTGCTGCGCGTGGACGAAAAAAGCAAGCTGCCCTTCCTTCAGCCGGCCGAGCTGGTCGACAACGCCGGTGTCGGCGCCGCAACCCGGCCCATCATACTGCGCATGTTCGACCGCCCCGCCTTCGAGACGGTTCGCGCCGAAATAGAGGCCGGAAAGAGCCAGTGGCCGCTGACAGCGGCCGCCCTTGTGCGCGACAATCTCTCCGAATGGTTCGTGGCCCTTCAGCTTGACGGCTACCCCGGGCTGACCCGGCGCCTGCTGTCCGACATAAAAAAAGTCTTTCTCTACCTTCTCGAAGGTTCCGGCTTCCTCAACGCCGCCCCCCGCGAGCAGCGCCGCGTCTACCAGCAGCTACTCACAGAGCTCGTAGAAGGCATCGACCCCTACAACAGGGCCCTCAACCTGATTACAAACGGCGAGGACGACGACTTCGTGCAGAAAATATTCGACAAGCTCCAAAAGTCGGGATACCTCTACCACCCCGCCAAGCAGTTTGGCGCCATGATGCTCATTTTCAGGGTCTACCCCGCGAAGGTCAGCAGCTATCTGAGCCGCGTCTTCGAGAGCATCTTCACCCGCGACCTCGACAACTGGAAGCGCGAACCCTTCCAAAGCGCCTTCGTGGAGCAATTCCAAATCTACGTGCGTCAGATGCGACGCGAAATCGACTCCATGCCCCTTGCCGAAAGCCGCGAGCAGAAGCAGCGCATCGAAACCATCATCACCGCCCTGGCCCTGGAGCTGCTTCTTGCGGGCAAAGACGAAGCTATGGCCCGCACCCGCTCCCTGTTCTACCGCTACGTTTCGCTGTTGCGTCCTCTCAGCGGCGAGGCGTTGCTGAGCAAGTCGTTTCTGGCCCTTCTCGGGGCCGAACTCCCCGACCGGCTCGAGTACAGCATGCTCCGCGAGCCTATGATGATGATGACGCAAGCCACGGTGATGCCCGCCGGCGACATCTTCAAGTACCTACCCAACAATTTCCACTACTCCAACGGAACCGTCGACCTCACCGTCAACGACTCCGGCATCTCGCTGTGCCGCAGCGCCGAGCGCGGTCTGCGCGACGAAGGGGGCACCGAGCGCGTCGTGCCGGAAGGGCTCATGAGCTGGCTTCGCCCACAGATATACCTCAACGGCATCAAAGGCCTCTCCGGCTCCAAGCTGCGCTCGCTGGCCGACCACAGCTCGTGGTGGAAGCAAATCGAGACGGCGCTCTTCGAGCAGGCAGTCCCCGTGCAGGAATACACCGAGCTGCGCGACGCCGTGCGCGACGAAGAAGTATGGATCACCATCGACGGCGTGGCCAATGCCTACGACAACGACCCTCGCTTCCTCTGCCACATCGAGCACGAAGGCATCAAGGAGGCCAAGGGATATATCCAACGCTCCCAGATTGTTAACTACAATATGCGGCAGCCCAGCCCGCTGTGCTACACCACACCCACCGGCGAGAACCTCGGGTTCTATGCCAAGGTGATCAATATCGACGCCGACGGCAACTATGAATTCAGCCTCATCGACCAAGTCAACGCCTACATACAGGACGTGCTGAACTTCTCCGACGAGTATCTGGCCGTTGTCACCGGCGTCAATCCTCAGGGCTACAGCGCCATCAGCCGCGACGGTATCGGCCTCTATCTGCGCGACGACTCCGGCACCGACCGCCACTTCTCGCCCGGCGACATCGTACACTTCCGCCACCAAAGCGGCTCTACCCAGGGCAGCATCGTGGGCTACATCACCGACACCCCGACCTCCGAAATCGACCATTTCGACAAAACCACGGCCTTCAACAAGCTCATGAACGCCATCGGCGAGGCTCAGGAGCAAACCGACGACGAAACCATTCTCAACGACGACATCGAGGAGCTGCTGCCGGCCGACGCCGTGCGCGAGCTCATCGAAATCATCCGCTTCAGCGCAATCGCCAACTCCGACCTTATCAAGGCCTACGACTACCTCAGCTTCGGTCGCCTGCTCGCTCTGGCAATCGGCGACCAGGCTCTTGCCGGCAAGCTCCACACCCACGCCGCCCTGCTGGGCCAGCATCAGTACTACGCCGCCAACAGCCGAATCGATGCCGACCAGCTCGAAAAGCTGCGCTCGCTGCTCCACAACGACCCCTTCCTGGCAATGATTTTCCACCGTCTCGAAATGGTGTCGTGGCTCGGCAAACCCGAACGTAACAGCGCCCTCTTCGCCACCGTGGGCAATCCGGCAAACGAACTCGAAGGCTCCATCGCACGCATGGTGCTGAGCTACAACATGATGCAAAGCCAGGACGACAACGACACCATAGCCGCCTCCCTCAAAGACCGCATCATGAGCAAACTCAACGTCAACAGCGAGACCAAGCGCGGAACTTACTACGGCCGCGAGTCCAAATACCTGGAGTTCAAGACATCGACAGTCTATGTGGCCACCGCTCCCGGCGAGGAGATGCGCGAGGACCCCGCCGCTCAGCAGGCGCATATCCTCACCCGCATAGCCGGTCTGCTAAACGCCAACGGCGGCACGCTCTATCTGGGTGTCAACGACGAGGGCTATGCCGTGGGCCTGCGCGACGACTTCCGCTACTACGAGCGCCACAAAGCCCGAATCGGCACGCGCTATATGGACGTTCGCTCCATGAGCAACTACTGCGTTTTCCTCGAGCACTTGGTCAACAGCACCTTCGGCGAAACCGTTGCCCGCAAGATCGAAATAAGCGCCGACGACAAGGCCGACAAGGACGTTATCGTCATCGCCGTCAAGGAGAGCCTCACGCCGGTGTTCTACCAGGGTCGGCTCTTCGTGCGCCAGAGCGGCGAAGTGACCAAGGAGTATTTCGACCAAAACGCCGTCGACGACTTCGTTGCCGAGCGCGAGCAGCAGCGCCTTGAGCGCATGCACATGCTGGCTGCTGCCGCCGAGGCCGAAGCCGAGAAGAACGCAGCCGCCGCTCCCGCCGAAGCCGAAACCGCTGCCGCACCGGCTGCTGCGGCCCCGACCCCGGAGCCTGAAGCCGCTCCCACGGAGCCGGACAATGCCGTGGCCACCAGCCGCTGGCGGCCCAACGTGCTCCACTATTACGACGAAGGCTACAACGAGCCCGAAGGCTATCTCTACTTCACCGGCGAGAACCAAATAGAGTTCAGCAAGTCCGACATCTACCGCGAAACCGAGCCGGGATGCCGCCTGGCCCTGACTATCCCCCACGAGCTACGCAACGGCTACTTGCTGCTGGGCTATGAAAACGAGCGCGTGGTGCGCGTTCCGCTTGCCGAAATCTACGAGCGCGGCGACCAAAGCGTCATGAACCACAGCGCCGACTACAAGCTGCTCTTCGCCGCCATCGCCGCCAAGGACGACCTTCTGCTGGTTATGGCCGCCGACAGCAACAACACCGTATGGCGCCGTGCCTTCCAGGTCGGACTGATGGAGCAGGGCCACGTCTCCAACATACCACGACGCGTCAACGACAATCCCACCAACTACACCGTAGGCTACGAGGTTGTCGACGCTTCGGTGAGCGAGAATTTCACGTCCTGCCTCAACGAACACATGGCCGGGCGCCGCTTCGGCGAAACTATGCGCGTCAAGACCACCGATGCCCACTTTGCCGACAAGATGAACCGACAGATTGAAGCATGCCGACCCACAAACAACTGATGGAGAGACTCTTCACAATCATCACCTGTACCTACAATGCCGCCGACACTCTGGAGCGCACCCTCCGGAGCGTCGACGAGCAGACATTCGGCGACTACGAGCACCTGGTCGTCGACGGCGCCTCCACCGACGCCACCGCCGCCATCGCCGCCGCTCATCCCTCCGAGCTGCGCACCTTCGTCTCCGAACCCGACCGCGGCCTCTACGACGCCATGAACAAGGGCATCGGCATGGCCGGCGGCCGCTATCTCATCTTTCTCAACGCCGGCGATAAATTCCACGGGCCCGACACCCTGCAGCGACTCGCCGATGCCGCCTGCGCGAACAATATGCCGGGGGTGCTCTACGGCCAGACGGTGCTTGTCGACAACGAAGGCGGCAATCCGCGTCCCCGACACCTCACGGCGCCCGAGCAGCTAACCCTGCAGTCGTTTGCCAACGGCATGGTGGTGTGCCATCAGGCCTTTGTGGCTCTGCGTCGCCTCGTCGGGTTCTACGACCTGCGCTATCGCTTTTCTGCCGACTACGACTGGTGCATACGCTGCCTTCAGCACAGCCGCAAAAACGTATACCTCGGCGACGAGCCCCTGATCGACTACCTCGACGAAGGCTTGACCACCCGCAACCGCCGGGCCTCGCTGCGCGAGCGCTTCAGCATTATGGCCTACTACTACGGCCGGCTGCCGACGGCGCTGCGCCATGTGCGCTTCCTGGTGCGGCATCTGCGCCGAAAGTGAGTTTTTTCTTCAGAACACCCGATGATACTCTACAATACAACCTTTTTTGCCGAAAGCGCTCTGCAGGAGGAGCTTGTGGCTTTTCTTAAGGAGCACTACCTGCCCGAATCCCTGCGCCACGGCATGACCGAGGGCCGCATAGCCCGCATCCGCGCCACAGAAGGCGCCGACGACGGCACACTGCGCGTGGCCGTACACCTTGTGGCGCCCGACAAGGCCACTTTCGAGCGCCACTGCGGCCTGGTGCAGCCCGGGCTGCTGGAGGCGGCATTTGCAAAATGGGGCGAGCGCGTGCTCGCCATGCCGACTGCAATGGATATTCTATGAACGCCACGGAAGTCAGCGTCGACAAGGCCGTGCGCGACCTCGACCGCGTCATCATCGGCATAGACCCCGGCACTAACCTGATGGGCTACGCCGTGCTGGGCATCAAAAAGGGCAAGCCGCTGCTGGTGGCCATGGGCGTCATCGAACTCAGCAAGCTATCCGACCACTATATGCGCCTTGGCAGAATCTACGAGCGCGTCAGCATGCTCGTGGAGCAATTCTGCCCCGACGAAATGGCCATCGAGGCACCCTTCTTCGGCAAAAACGTGCAGTCCATGCTCAAGCTTGGTCGCGCCCAGGGCGTCGCCATTGCCGCCGCCATATCGCGCCAGGTACCCATCGCCGAATACGAGCCCCGCAAAATCAAGCAAGCCATCACCGGCAACGGCGCCGCTTCCAAGGAGCAGGTGCGCGAGATGCTGCGCCGCATCCTCGACATCGCACCCGAGCAGATGCATCCCCGCCTCGACAGTACGGATGCCCTCGGGGCAGCCCTGTGCCATTTCTACGAAAGCGGCAAACCGGAGATTGCCCGCGGGCCGTCGTCGTGGAAAGCCTTCATAGCTCAGAATCCCGACCGCGTCAAAGGTTAAACGAGGCTGCCACCCGCTTTTGAGCGACAATACGGGAGGCCGGGGTGCGTTCTTTGCGGTGAATTTTATAAACCGCAAAAGCTATGAAAGTGCTTATCGACAATGGCCACGGCGCCGAAACGCCCGGCAAACGCAGCCCCGACGGACGCCTGCTCGAATGGGAGTTCAACCGGCGGCTGGCCCGCGCCATCGCAGCGCGCCTCAGCGCTGAAGGGATTGAAAACGAACTGATAGTACCGGAAGAGAGCGACATATCCCTCGCGGAGCGGTGTGCCCGCGCCAACGCCCGCTGCGCGGGGCGCGCGGACTGCGTGCTGCTGAGCATCCACGCCAATGCCGCCGGCACCTCGGGCTGGCATGAAGCCTCGGGGTGGTGCGCCTTCGCCGCGCCGCGTGCCTCGGAAGCCTCTCGGCGGCTGGCGGCACGTCTGGTGGCCGCTGCGGCGGCGCGAGGGCTGCGGGGCAACCGTGCGGTGCCTCCGCAGGGCTTCTGGACGGCCTCGCTGGCGATATGCCGCGACACGCGCTGTCCGGCCGTCCTGACCGAGAATATGTTCATGGACAATCGCTCCGACCTGGATTTTCTCCTTTCCGACGGTGCGGTCGACATCCTTGCCGACCTCCACGCGGAGGTACTTAGGGATTATTCTCGCACGCTGTGAAAGCATCCGTCGCCATCTTTCTTTGCGCGGCAGCTTTCGCAGCAGGTTGGTTGCTGGCGCCCCGGGATGTCTCTTCGGCGAGGGTATCGGCGCCGGTGGTGACCGTAGTTCGCGACACCGTGCGCATCACCGAGCCGCGCTATGTCCGCAGCGTGGAGGTGCGCACAGTCGAAGTCGAAGTGCCCGTGCAGGCGGGTGCCGACACCGCCGTGGTGGCTCTGCCCATAGAAAGCCGCGAGTTCTGCGGCGACGACTACCGGGCCTGGGTGAGCGGGTGGCAGCCCTCGCTCGACAGCCTTGTTATAACGCGCACGTTGGCCCGCACCGAGTACACGGTGTCACCGACGGCCAAGCCCCGCCGATGGAGTGTGGGCCTGCAGGCCGGCGTGGGTCTGACCCCCGGCGGTGTGCAGCCTTACGTCGGAGTCGGTCTGAGCTATCGGCTCACACCTTGACGGGCGTGCCGTCGAGCAGAGGATACCAAAGGAAAGCCTGCACTTCCGTGCCGTCGATTTCGGCGAGCAGACGTCGGTAGTTGGCCACCTGGAAGGTGTGGGCACGACGGCGGGTAGTTGTGAATTTGAAGTCTATTACGGTAAGAGTGCCGTCCGGAAGGCGAACCACGCGGTCCGGGCGGTACGTTTCGTTTGCGGCGGGGTCGTAGATAGAGCGTTCGGCAAAAACTTCGCAGTCGGGGCTGAACCAAGCCTTGACCAGGTCGGAGGCATTGTCGAAGGCCTCGCGGAGCAGGGTGCGGTATTCCTCGGCCTCGGAGGGGCGGATGAAGCCACGGTTGAGGTGTGCGCCGATTGAGGCGTCGAGGTCGTCGAGGGTGGCCATATTCTCCAGGATGGAGTGCATGTTGTTTCCACGTCGGGCGGCGATGCGCATCCGGGGCGTACCGTCCGGAGTGTCGGTGACCTCCGAGCCGGCTTCGTCGCCGGTAAGGATTTTTTCGCTGAATACGTCGTCGACGCTTATCAGCTCGCGGGAATCCTCGCGGTGCACAACGAAATATGGTGGCGGAGGGCACACCGGGTCAGCCGGTTTGGGCGCGGTGGGCGCGGTGGGTTGCCCCAGTTCGTAGCATAAAGCCTCAACGGATTCGACTTCCTCGGGGTCCTGAGCGTCGGGAGCCAGCCAGCTCACGGTAGATGCACCGACGTTTGCGGCCAGGTCGACGGTGTTTTCGCCGGCTGTGCCGGAAGTCTGCAGCAACTCGCGGAGGTCGGCTCCGAAATTCTTCTTGTCGGAGTAGACGTTGAGTTCGCGGCACGCCCGCGTATAGGCCACGTAGCTCACGTTGATATTGTCGAGCACGTCGGCGTTTCGCTCAGCGGCGGCATAATCGGCGAATTCCGGGCAAATGTCGGGGTCGAGCAAGGCATCGTTCAAGCCGAGTGAAATCCGCGCCATCGGGGGCTTGTCGTCGGGGGCTATGGCGGTGAGTTTGTCCAGCGGGAGCCATATTTCGGTTTCTTTAGCCAACGCCCAGTCACCGAAGGGAATGTGGACGCAGTCGCGTTCGAGGCCCTTGGACTTGTGGATGGTCATCACCTGGACCGCATCGAGGTCGGACGGGGCCACAATAGCCCATACGCCGGAATTACGGTTGTAGGCGCCCACGAATGCACTCACGGAGGGGTCCGAGCTTATGGAGTGCTTGATTGCGCGGTCCTGCAGGGCGGCGATGTAGGGCTGCTGGGCGATGCGCTCTTGGTCGGACAGCTTATGGCTTATGATACCCTCAATGAGAGCCACCAGGCTTGCCGGGTTTTCGGCCCGTATTGCGTGGATTTGCTCGCGCAGCGTTCCGGTGTCGGCGTCGTTGTTTTCCAGAGCCATGGCCAAGGCGTCTTCCGGGGGCAGCCCTTGGTTTACAAAGAAGTGGTAGCGGTTCTCGAAGTCGACGATGTCGTCGTGGGTGCCGTAGCGGGGTTTGCCGTCGTCGTCGACGTCGGCGCGCTCTGCCGAGGATGCGTAGACCTTCTCCACCAAAGCCAGCATACTCATTATGGTACGCACTGCCGGCGAGTTGCGCAGCAGCAGCGACTCGTTGCTGAGAATCGGTATGTCGGGATAGTTTTCGAGGAAGTGCGTAACGGTTTTGTTGCCCTGTTCAGTGGCGCGCACCAGAATGAGGATGTCGCGCCAGCGGTAGCCCGCCTCATGCTGGCTGCGTATGCGGTCGGCCATAAGTCCCAAAACCATATCGTCGGAGGGTTGCTCCTCGAAGACAGTGACGGTGACGTAGCCGTCGATTTTTTTCTTCAGAATCCGGGGGTCGACGTTCTGCACCACGCCGTTGTAGCTCGAAAATTTGTACCGTCGGCCGACGAGGCTGAACAGAGTGTTGTTGAAGCGCACTATTTCGGGAGCGCTGCGGCGGTTAGTGTTGTCGTCGGGGTGCGAGCCGCGCGGATTGTGGTCGGGGAAGTCCTGGTCGGGCACCACGGTGTCGAGCAGCGAGGAGTCCGAGTTTCGGAAGCGGTAGATCGCCTGCTTGACGTCGCCGATGATGAGGTTGTCGTGGCTGTCGGCAAGGGAATTGCTCACCAAGGGCTTGAGGTTGTGCCACTGCATGCGCGATGTGTCCTGGAACTCGTCGATGAGCAGGTTTTCGAGCTGCATTCCCAGTCGCTCGTAGATGAATGGCATCTCGGCGTCGGAGATGATACGCGTGAGGAGCTCGCCGGCGTCGCTGATGAGCATGGTGTTCTCCCGGCGCATGAATTCCTCCATATTCCTCTCGGCCATAATCATAAACTCCGTCTCCACGAAGGAGTCGGCCATGCGGTTGAACACGGCGGCGCGGCAGAAAGCCTTCCAAGCGTTGCCGTAGAGTTCGGTCAGGGCTTCCGCCACGGAGAGCAGGTCGCCGTCGGAGAGTCCGAGCTTTTTCTGCGTGGTCTGGGTGATGCGGTTGGGGAAGGGTGTGCCGTCTTTGATGAAAGCCTTTGCATCGGTGCCTCCGAAGGTTTTTGAGGAAATCTCCGGCGGCGTGGCCGACATATTGTTGAGATTCTTGGTGTGGTAGCGAATGTCGTCGAAACTCAGGCCGAGGTCTGCGCATAGCGAGCCGAAAGCGACGGCGAGGGGCCTGACGGCGGCAATCTGGGCGTCGGCGAGACTGCGGAGGGCCTTGAGGTAGTCGTCGACCCGGGTCGGATTCTCCATAAAGCGGCGCATCTGGGCCGAGTGCTCTACGTACTTCTCGTTGAGGGCCGAATCCATACGCTTGGCCAGGGTGGCGAGGATGCCACCGCTGCGGTTGAAGAAATTATAGTTTGAGCCGCTTGCCATACGGTCCAACATAAAGCTGCGTATCCAGCCGTAGAGGCGCTGTGATGCCGGCAGAGCGTGGTAGTTGAGTTGGTCGAGCATCTGCGAAACGCTCTGACGGATTGCGTCCTTGCGGTCCATGGAGAGTTCGTAGTCGCCCTGATGGTCGATTTCGCGCGAGAAGGTGCGCAGCACAGTCTGGAAGAAGCTGTCGATGGTGCTGACGTTGAAGGAGCCGTAGTCGTTGAGCAGTTCGTTGAGGGCGGTTGCGGCGGCGGCGCGCAGCGAGGGGCGGCTGCAGCCGTACTCGGCGACCAGCTTTTGGGCAAACAGCGTTTCATCGGCGAGCGGAGTGTCGGCGATATGTGCCAAGGCGTCGAGCTCGCGGATTATGCGGGTCTTCATCTCCTCGGTTGCGGCGTTGGTGAAGGTTATGGCGAGGATGGCGCGATGACGGTCCGGGGTGCGGTGTCCCGAGGGGGTGTGGGCATCGTCGTTGAGGGCATAGCTGCCGTCGCGACGTCGGATGCCGAGCAGTATTTTGATGTACTCCAGCGCCAGGCTGAAGGTTTTGCCGGAGCCGGCGGAGGCTTTGTAGATTGTGAGCATGAGGAGGGGCGGAGGGTCAGATTCGGATGAGGGTGTGGAGTGCGGCCGGAGGTTCGGAGCCGAAGGGCTCTACGGTGACGGTGCGGAAGCGCTCTAAGGGCAGCGGCGGCAGGAAGGTATCAGGCGCCTCGGCGGTGTCGGCCACTACGGTGAGATGAAGCACGTCGGCGGCGTCGGCAAGGGCGGCGTAGAGTCGTCCTCCTCCGATGATGAAAGTGTCGCCGGGGCCCTCGGCGGCCTTACGGAGGGCCTCCTCAGCAGAGGCGGCCGTCTCGGCGCCCTCGGCATGGTATGTGGAGTCGGTGGTGACGACAATGTTTCGGCGGCCGGGAAGGGCGCCGGGGAGACTTTCCCATGTTCGGCGCCCCATCACGATGGTATTTCCGGTAGTGAGTGCTTTGAAGCGCCGCAAATCCTGCCGGATGCGGTAGAGGAGGTCGCCGGCGCGTCCTATGGCGCCACGACGGTCGACGGCCACTATGAGATGAACGGCGGGTTTCATACGGCAACGTCGGCTTTGATGTGTGGATGCGGGTCGTAGCCCTCGAGACGGAAGTCGGAGTAGTCGAAGTCGAAAATGCTCTTTTGGTCGCCTTCGATGACCATACGGGGCAGCGGACGTGGCTCGCGGGAGATTTGCAGACGAGCCTGCTCGAGGTGGTTGGAGTAGAGATGGGCGTCGCCCAGGGTGTGCACGAAGTCACCGGGACGCAGCCCGGTCACCTTGGCCATCATCATGGTTAGCAAGGCGTAGGAGGCGATGTTGAAGGGCACGCCCAGAAAGCAGTCGGCGCTGCGCTGGTAGAGCTGGAGGCTGAGCCTGCCGTCGGCGACGTAGAACTGGAACAGAGCGTGGCAAGGCGCAAGGGCCATGTCGGGCAGCTGGGCCACATTCCATGCGCTCACCACGATGCGGCGGGAGTCGGGGTCGTGGCGTATGGTCTGTTCGGCGGCAGCAATCTGGTCGATGAAGCCACCGCGGTAGTCGGGCCACGACCGCCACTGCGCGCCGTAGACCGGTCCGAGCGAGCCGTCCTCCCGAGCCCATTCGTTCCAAATCCGTACGCCATGTTCCTGAAGGTAGCCCACGTTGGTGTCGCCGCGCAGAAACCACAGCAGCTCGTAGATAATCGACTTTAGGTGCAGCTTCTTGGTAGTCACCAGAGGGAAGCCATCTTCAAGGTTGAAGCGCATCTGGTAGCCGAAGGTGCTCATAGTTCCGGTGCCGGTTCGGTCGCCCTTGGGGGTGCCGTGGCGCAGGATGTGGTCCAGGAGTTCGAGGTACTGTTTCATCGGGAGGTCGTTTGGGTTTTGTCGCCGCAGGGGGCAGAGTGGGGCTGTTTGATGTTGACGGAAGGTCCGGCGCCGCCGGAGGTTTGCATCAGGGGCATGCCGAGGGTATGACGGCCGGAGCGGTAGGTGATGGCGTCGTTTGGGCATACGGCCATACAGTCGAAGCACACCACGCACCGCGAAACGTCGACGGTATGGTCGATCAGGTTGATACATTCGGCTTTGCAGACGCGCTCGCACTCGCCGCAGTTGATGCATTTGTCGGTGTTGATGTCGGCATGGAACACCGTTCGTCGTGCCGGCACCGACAGCAGCGTGCCTATGGGGCACACCGAGTTGCACAGAATTCGGCCTCTTCGCCAGGCGCACACCACGATGAGCAGGAAGGTGGCGGAGGCCACGGCGAATACCGACAGGGTGAATTTGGTCTCTATGCTGTGCAGTCCGAGCGGACGCACGATGAACTCTTCGATAATTCGCGCATAGTTAGTGAAGGGGTCGAGCAAAGTCGGCACCACCGGGCCGCCCACCAAGATGAACACCAGGGCCATGCCGAAGAAAATCCAGCGGGCGCCCGTCATCGGCGGCCGGTAGCGGAAGTTGCGGCGCCGCCGGCTCAGACCGCGCTCTACGGCGGCCGCGCAGTCCATGGCCGTGCCCAGCGGGCAAACGGCCGAGCAGAAAATCCGGCCGTAGATGAAGGTCGCCAATATCCAGAACAACAGGCACACGCCGGAACCGGAAAGGATTGCCGTCAGCATCTTGAACTTGTAGAACACGGCATCATATCCCGCAATGAGCGCCCACGCCGGCAGCAGCATGGTGGCCAGAGCCAGAACAATGCGGATGATGCGTATCGACTTGTACATGACGGCAGGGGTCCGGTGCTATCGGGCCGGTTCGAGGCGGTTTGTGGTTATAAAGTCAACCCCCATGCGGGCGAGCGAATCGGCCAATGCCGGACTGTCGACCGTCCAGCAGTTCACTTTCAGGCCGGCTTGGTGGCAACGGCGCACGTCGGCCTCGGTGAGGAAATCGTGGGCTATGTCGGGGTGGAGCCGCAGGCTGTCGCACCAGTCGATGCGTTCGGTCCATCCGGTTCGCCCCAGAAACTGCAACTCCATATCGGGCCAATTGGCGCGGATATACTCCAGGCAGGGACGCATGGAGGTGAGGATAACAGCTCGCTGGCGCATGCCGGCGGCGGTGATGCTGTCGATTAGCATCGGGATGTTGGAGAAATCGTTGGAGTTGATGCCGGTGCTCCATTTGAGCTCTATTACGGGTCGCGCATCGCCCTGGCGGCAGATGGCGAGGTACTCGCCTAAGGTGGTGATGGTTGCGGTGTACGTGGAGTCGCCGCGAGTCTGCACAAGCGGCCGGGCGCGGAGTTGCTCCAGGGTAGCTTCGGCCACTTCGAGGTCGCCGCCCAAGCGTCGGGTGTCGGTGTCGTGGCAGAGCACGAGGGCGCCGTCGGCGCTGACGCGGACGTCGGTTTCGAGATAGCGGTAGCCGCGGGCTATGCCGGCCCGGAAGGCGTCGGCAGTGTTTTCCACACCGATATTGCAGCCGCGGTGGCCAACCAGAACGGGCTGCGAGGCGAAGGCGGCTGCCGCCGAGGTCAGGGCTGCGGCTAAGATGAGAGAAGTCGTTTTCATAGCATTGTGTCGTGGGGTTCAGCGCCTTGCGGCGGTGTTGGTAGTGTTTCGGCGCATACCGGAAGTGCCGCCGCTGCCGGAGCGGTTGCTGCGCGGTGTGAAGGGGTCGCGCAGGCGTTCCTGCTCGTCCTCCCAGGACTCTTCTTCCTCTACCGGCGCCTGCTCACCGCGCTGCAGCTTGGGTTTGTTCTTCTTGATAGCGTATGGCTTCTGGGTGTCGACGGAGAGCTCGTCCAAGAGCCATGTCTGCTCCACATCCCAGTTTTTCTTCAGATTAAGCTTTTTGGCGAAGTAGTAGACGTCCTCGGGCTGGCGGTTGTCGGCGATGGAGCCGGTGTCCCACTTGCCGTTTGCGTTGGTGTCGACAATAAGTCGGGCATAGTATGTGCCGGGGTCTATGTAGCGTATGGTGACCTCTTCGGTACCGGTCGGTTTGACCACGCGGCGCACCGGCTCGTCGCTCGAGCTGAGCAGCTCGACCACGGCCTGTATTGAGTCCGTTTCCGGCAGGCGGAAGATGAGGTTGGCATAGTCCTCCGGTTGAGTGACGGTGAACTCGTGGGCGAAGGGGCGGTTCCACGTGCCGTAGATGCTTCGCGCCGCCAGGGTGTCGATGGAGAGTCGGTAATGTGCTCCTGGTGTCCATTCACGCTCTATCTTCCGTCGGGTTAGAACGTTGGCCGAGTCGGGCAGCAGTCGCACCGGCAGGGGTCGCCAGAGGGTGTCGTCCTGAATTTCGAGGTGTACGCCGGCGGAGTCAAGGCTCAGCCAGGGCACATCGGAGTCGAGAATCACGGGCTGATAGAGGTGGTGGCGCGTGGAGCTTACCGCCGTGAGGTTGAAGTACTCCATATCGGGAGGCGGCAGGGGGATGGTGTCGCCGGTGAGGGAGTCGACGCGGAATGTCGGCGCCTCTTCCTCTTTGTCCTTGTCCTTCTTTTTCTTTTTGTCCTTTGTTTTGGGGTCTTTGAAGAAGAAACGCAGGGTATCGGTGGTCCACACAAGGTTGTCGGTGGTGTCGGTCTTGAGGTAGCGCACGCTCAGGCGCAGGGAGTCGGCGGCCAGCACGGTGGTGTCTGCAATCCAGTACTCGAGGGAGTCGGCGGTGGCGTTGACGCGCCGCAGAGCCCAGCGGTCGGAGAGCTCGCCGGCGCCGGGAGCGCCGTCGACGATGCGCACCTCCGGCAGGGTGTCCTGCGGGGCGCCGAAGTCGAGGGTGATTCGTCGGCGTTCGGGCCGCTTGTAGTCAGCGAGATAGCTGGATTTGTAGCCGGTGTTGAACCATGCCAGGAAGACGTCGTTCGGAAGGTATTGTCGGCCGTCGCGGAAAACGATGGAGTCGGAGCGGTCGGCGGCGAAGAGGGTGTCGGCCACGGTTATGCTCTCCACGTAGGGCGAGACGGTAGCCGAATAGAAAGCGACGTCCTCGGAGCGGTCCCAATGGTAGTCGCGGTTTACGTCGTTGACGGCAAAGACGCGGTATTCTCCCGGAGCGAGGTTGCGTATTGTGAACTGACCCAGCTGGTTGGTGCGTGCAATGCGCTCCATCGGCAAGGTGCTGATGGCAGTGTCGGAAAGATTGGAGTATACGCCCACGAGCATGCCCTGTGCCGGCTCGAGGTTCTCGGCCTGCAGAACTATTCCGGAGATTCGCAGGGTGTCGATGGTGGGTCCGGTCGAGAAGTCGAGGGCGAAGCCATCGAGGATATTGCCTTCGTTGAGGTCTTTGATGGCGTCGCCGAAGTCGATGGAGTAGGTGGTGCTGTCCAGGAGGGTGTCGCGAAATTCGACCGTGAGACGGCGGCCGTTGGCCGTTACCTGCGGGGGCGTTTTCTGCGCCGGCGACACCACCACTTTGGTGAAAGCGTCCTCAAGTTGGATATTTTCGTCGAAGTAGGCCGTAAGCCGCTTTTTGGTGAAGTTCACCTGGCCCGGCATAGGGTCAGAGCGTACGAACACCGGCGGAGTTTCGTCGCGCGGGCCACCCTCGGGGCGCCCCATGTTTGCGCATGCCGCGGCCAGCCCTATAAGGGGCACAGCCACAAGCGCTTGCATCCATCGGCGGTTCACATCCATAGGGGGCGGCTTGAGGGGTTCAATAAGTGCGGTCGATGACGAAGTCGAGCAGCGAGGCCAGCTCCTCTTTCTGGGAACCGTCGGGAAGGGGAGCCAGGGCGCGTATGCCTTCCTCACGCAGGGCGTGCATGGTTTCGCGGGCGCGGTCTACGCCGCCATGGCTGCGCGCATAGTGCTGAAGCTCGGCGATTTCCGCTTCGCTCAGAGTGCCCTTGCGCACCAACTCGAGCATGCGGGGTCGCTCGGGGCAGTCGACCTCCAGAGCGTAGAGCAGCGGAAGCGAAATCTTGCCTTCGCGCAGGTCGTTGCCTGTGGGCTTGCCGACTTCGGCGTCGTAATAGTCGAAAATGTCGTCGCGGATCTGGAAGCAGCGGCCGAAAGCGCGGGCATAGCGCTCGAGGGCATCAAGACGGTTGTCGTCGACGCCGGCTGCCAGGCAGCCCATGCGTGCGCTGCTCACGAAGAGTGATGCCGTTTTGTAGTCGATTATAGCAAAATATGTGTCGATGTCGAGAGTGTGCTCGCGGGCGTTGAATATCTGGTCTATTTCGCCCGTCGACAGTTTGCGCCCCAGGCTGCAGAGCGCCTCGACGATGCGAATATCGGCCGTCGATATTGCCTCCTGCATGGCCGACGAGGTGAAGAAGTCGCCGACGAGCACTGCTATGTGGTTGTCCCACACCGCATTGATAGTCGGAAAGCCGCGACGTGTCGGGCTGGCGTCGACGATGTCGTCGTGGATAAGCGAAGCATTGTGCAGAAGCTCAACGGAGGCGGCCGCGGCGACAACCTTGTCGGTCACCGGGCCGAACATGGAGGCGCACACCATCAGCATCAGGGGTCGCAGTTGCTTGCCCTTGGTGCGCAGCTGCGCCGCTACCACTTTGGCCATCAACGGGTTGGAACTCTCCAACTGGGTGGCTATGCGGTCGTTCAGTCTTTCGAGCTCGCTGCAGTGGCGCTCTTGAAATGTTTTAAGCGTGTGTCTCATTAGGTCCTAAAGATGTGCAAAGTTACACAAAAAGAACCACACCGCGAAGTTTTTACTCTCCCATTTTTGCACCATCGGTCCCGGAGAGGATGTCGGCGAGGATTTCCTGGGCCAGGCGAAGGCCGAAGGCGGCCGTGACGTGCATGAAAGTGCCGTTGGGACCGGGCTCCTGGGGCATAGGCGGCTCCGGGCTGTAGACGCATCGGAAGGCCGGGTGCAGCCCGGCGCGGCGAAAGCGAGTACGTAGCGCCCGAGCCAGCGGGCACCCCTCTGCCTTCCAGAAAGATGCGGCGCGGACGGCTCCGGCGTCGGCCTTTCGGGCGGCGCCCATGCTGGCTATGAAGCCTCGGCGGGGCGCCGTGGCGGGGTCGGTGCAGCGCAGTATGAGGTCGGTCTTGTCGGCCATGGAGTCGATTGCGTCGACGACGTAGTCGTAGGTCTCGATGGCGAAGGAGTCGGCCGAGTCGGGGGTGTAGCGGCAGCGCAGGGCCTGGACGGCACATTCGGGATTTATGTCGGCTATTCGCGAGGCCATAACCTCCACTTTGGGCAGTCCAACGGTAGAGGCGAGTGCGGGGAGCTGGCGGTTGATGTTGGACACGTCGACCAGATCGGGGTCGACCACCGTTATGCGGCCCACTCCGGTGCGGGCGAGGGCCTCCACGCACCACGAGCCTACACCGCCGGTGCCGAAAACGATAACGGAGGAGTCGGCCAGAGCGCGCAGCCCACTCTCGCCCACCAGTGCGGCAGTACGGCTTTTCATAGCGTGGCTGAGGGTTTTACTCCTTGGGGCCGTAGGCGAGGTCGCCGGCATCGCCGAGGCCGGGAACTATGTAGCTGTGGGCGTTGATTTCATCGTCGATCACGCCTACCCAGAGTTCGCTGTCGGCCGGCATGACGGAGTTCATGTAGTCGACGGCGTGGCGCGAGGCAATCACCGAAGCGATGTGCACCTTGGCGGGAGTGCCCTTTGTGAGGAGAGCCCGGAAGCTGAGTTCCATGCTTGCACCGGTGGCCAGCATAGGGTCGCAGAGAATCAGCGTCTTGCCGTCCAGACGCGGCGATGCGAGGTATTCGATGCAGATGTCGAAGTTCTCTTTTTCCTTGAATTTGCGGTAGGCCGACACGAATGCATTCCCGGCATTGTCGAGGTAGTTTAGGAAGCCCTGGTGGAAAGGCACACCGGCGCGGAATATGGTTGCAAGCACAACCTGCTCGTCGATGACGCTGCACTTGGCGTCGACATTGAGCGGAGTGCGAATATCTTCTGTTTTGTAGTCCAGCGTTTTGCTGATTTCATAAGCCATTATTTCGCCAATGCGCTCCAGGTTGCGGCGGAAGCGGAGTCGGTCGCCCTGGCAGTTTATGTTGCGCATTTCGCTCAGGTATTGGCTGACCAGCGAAGGTGTTTCGGCAAAGTTATGTACTTTCATCTGGATATGGGATGGTTTGGTGTTACAACGTTTCGGAACCGGGTAAAGGTTTGGACGGATGGAGTACGGCCATTATCGACGATTCCAGGCGGGGAAGGACGCTAAGCCGCAGGCGAGGGTCGTCGGGGAGCGCAGTGTGGTCGGCCACGTCGATTCCGGCCTCTTCCAGGGCGTCGCGCACGGTTCGCAGCGCCGTAGCCGGAGAGTTGTTGATGTGGCTCAGATGGCACAGGGCCACGCTGCGCAGCCTGCCGCTCTTTGCCACTGCGGCGAGGTAGCGCGCCGTGTCGGCATTGTCGAGGTGGCCGATGGTGGAAGCGATTCGTGCCTTGAGGCGCTCGGGATACGGGCCGTTGCGGAGCATGGTGGCATCGTAGTCGGCCTCTATCATAAGATGCTCGGCTGTGCGGATGTAGAAGTCGGCGCGCGAGGTGATGACGCCGGTGTCGGTAGCGACCACGAAACGCGTTCCGCCGCCTTCGATGCAGAAACCGGCGTTGTCGGTGCCGTCGTGGCTTGTTTCGAAGGCCGTGATGGTCATGCCGGCAGCCCGGAAGGGTATTTCCTTGTAGATGGGCTGATGGTAGTCGTTGATTCGGCGCGATATGCTGTGGCGGCGCAGGAGGCCGTTCATGGCCTTTGGCGTGGCGAATATCTTCCAGTTGCGGTGGCGCCGAAGCAGGGCGTAGGCATAGCGCACATGGTCGCTGTGGTCGTGGGTGAGGATTATGCCGGCTATGGTGGCGGGGTCGATGGCGTTCAAGGCCAATTCGCTCTCCACGCGGTTGTTGTCGACGCCGGCATCGAGGAGCACGCCGGCTTGCTCAGTGCCGATATAGGCGCAGTTGCCGCTGCTGCCGCTGCCGAAGGAGATGAAGCGCAGAAGGCGGGGCCGCTCCAGAATATCGTCGGCAATGGGTGCCAGAGGGGCAGCCTCGGCGGCGTCGGCAATTGCAAACAGGTCCGGATTGTTCCGGAAAAAACTCTGCTGCCTGTATTTCTGCCGACGGTTAGTCATACTCTTTCTCCAAACTCCTTAATTATAAAGCAAAAAGATTGCCGGCTTCTTGCCCAAGTCGGGATTGAGACTCTTCCACTGCGCAAGCGTCAGGGTGCGTATGCTCTGGTCGGGAGCCGTGATGTTGAGGCCCACGCACAGCCGCATCGCCCCCGGCAGCCCGGCGCACAGCTCGCCCAGCAGGCGATTGTTGCGGTAAGGCGTTTCGATGAAAATCTGGGTGCACGCCCGGGTGCGGATTTCGCGCTCCATATGTCGGAAGGACTCGGCGCGCGCCTTGGCGTCGACGGGCAGATAGCCCCGGAAGGTGAAGCACTGCCCGTTGAAGCCCGACGCCATCAGACCCAGCAGAATGGAGCTCGGGCCCACAAGAGGCAACACCTCTATACCGGCGCGCTGTGCGGCGGCCACCAAATCTGCGCCGGGGTCGGCCACGGCCGGACAACCCGCTTCGCTGACCACGCCGACATCGTTCCCCTCAAGGGCCGGCGCAAGCATGGCGGCGACCTCCTCGGCCGGCGTATGCTCGTTGAGCACGCTGAAAGTCAGCGAGTCGATGTCGATACTGCGGTCGCAGGCCTTCAGGAAGCGGCGCGCTGTGCGAAGCTCCTCCACAACGAAGAACTTGACGCGGCCAAGCAGCTCCAGATTGGTCCGGGGCAGCACATCGCCGGGGGCTACGGGGGCCAACAGCGAAGGAAATAATATGAGTCGACCTTTCGACATGGCTAAATTGCTACAAAGTTACAAAAAAAACGCGACCCGACGAAGACCGCCGGCAAAATAAGCCCCCGCGGGAGCCCGGAGGCGCCGCGGGGGGCGAAATGCCAGCAGTAATTAACTCGGTTCTCTCGTTAAATCGGGATACATCGCGATTAATTCGAGTTAAGTCGGGGTTGAGGCGAGTCGGGCTCAGTGGCCGGGAGGTGGTCCCATGGGTCCGCGGCCTCGTCCACCGCCGGGAGGCGGGCCGGGGAAGCGGTGCTCGTTGCGGTCTTCGGGCATGTCGCTCTTGGAAGCGAAAGTGGTGAAGCGATAGGAGATTGTGGCCATAAAGTAGCGCGTGATGGAGTTGTAGCGGCTGTCCTCGATGTAGTTTGCCGTTACGTTGCGGCGCACGTTGGAGCGCTGTCCCAGGATGTCGTAAGCCTTGAGTGATATGGTGGCGTTGCGTCCGCGCAGGAACTGGTAGCCTATCGAGGCGTTCCACATCCAAGTCCGGGTGTCGTAGCCGGCGGCGTAGCCCGAAGTGGCGGAGTAGTTGAGGTCGGTGTTGAGCACCAGCCCGAAAGGAGCGTTGTAGGTGGCGTAGAAGCTGCCGCCGTAGGTGTGGACGTTTCGGTTTGCGCCCTGCTGCACACTATTGTGGACGGTCTGGAAGGAATAGTTTGGCCGAAGTTCGAACTCGAGGTACTCCGGGCGCCAGGCTATGCCGAAAGCCTCGTTGACGCGGAAGGAGTTTGATCGGTTGCGCATGCCGTTGTTGAAGCCCACTTCGGAGGCGTAGTCCAGGAAGATGTGGTTGTTGAGGGTGAAGGCGCGGTTGCGCAGCGGGAAGCTCACCATGTTCATCAGTCGGCCGCTCCAGATGCCGTTGACGTTCTCGTAGGTTGTCGTCTGGCCGCCGGTTTCGGAGTCGAACTCTGTTCGGCTCACTATTGCGTTCTGCTTCATGCTCACGTCGGCCATAAGCATGATGGAGCGCTGGGCCTCGGAGTTGAAGTCGTGGAATCTAACCCGCGCGCTGTGGGTGAAGGTGGGCTTCAGTTCGGGATTACCGACCACGATGCGGAGGGGGTCTGTCATGTCGGCCACGGGCTGCAGCTGGGTCATCGAGGGCTCCGACGAGCGGCCGTTATAGTCGACGGCCAAGTTTCGGCTCTTGCTCAGGCGATAGCGGTAGCGCAGATAGGGTGCTATGTTGAATACGTGGCGCAGCGGAATGTTCTTTTCGGAGTTAATCAGGTTGATCGACTTGCTCATGCTGGGCACCAGGCTGATGCCGACGTCGACGGTCGACTTCCGGCTGACGTGCTTGTAGCCCACGCGGATGTCCTGGTCCATAAAGTTATTGCGGAAGCGGTTGGAGAGCTCCTGGTTGAAAACGAGGTCGGCCGCGACAACAGGGTCGCCCTGCCAGCCGTCGGGGAAGGTCACCGGATGGTCGTAGGTGAGACGGTCGGCGTCGTTCCAGCGGTAGCTGAAGCGGTAGGCAATGGTGAGGAAGTTGCCCTTGGAGGCGTCGCCCAGAGGCTCGGTCCAGCTTGCGCGCGCCGAAATGTTGTTGCTCCAGGTGTGGTTGTCGACATACTGGTCGTAGAGGTCCACCGAGTCGTTGAGCAGGAAGAAGCGGTTGAGAGAATAGGCGTCGGACTTCTCGGTGGTGTTGGAGAAGCGGTAGTTTACGAACAGCGAGAAAGAGCGGCCGCGGCGCTGACGGAAATTGTGGTTGTAGATGAGGCGGCCGCCGAACTGGAGGGAATTGCCGCGGTCGTAGTCGCGGTTGAGGCTGCGCGTCACTTCGGTAGCGGCACGGTCGCCGGCGAAGGTGAGCGAGCTGTCGACGGAATTGGAGCGGCTTATCGAAATGGAGAGGTTGGGTCGGAACTCAAGGGTATTGAACGAGTCCGGCTTCCACATCAGACGGAAGTTGGCGTTGAAGTTGTGGCTTTTGTCGAAGGCCTCCTTGTAGGATTTCACCGTGGAGGTGGAGTCCTCGAAGAGGTAGCGCCGCTCGGTGCTGGTGCGCGTGTCCTGGCTGGAATGGGAGTAGAACACGTCGCCGCCCAGGCGGATAATCTCCTCTTTGCCGACGTTGAAGTTTATGCCCACGCTCTGGGTGGTATTGATGCCGTTCATGCCTCCGAAGCGGCGGAAGCGTCCGGCGGCCATGTCGGCGAAGCCCGGCTCGTTGACGTTGTTGGCCGACCCGAGGATGGTGAACTGATTGCCGTTGACGAAGCGGTTTATGGTGAAGTTGGCCTTGTAGCGTCCGTCGGTGCCATAGCCGGCCTCGGCGTTGCCGAACCAGCCGTTTCGACGGTCTTTCTTCACGGTGAGGTTGATGACGGTCTCATCCTCGCCGTCGTCGACGCCGGTGAGGCGCGCCAGGTCGCTCTTGCGGTCCACCACCTGCAGCTTCTCGACCATATCGACGGGCAGATTGCGCGAAGCAACGGTAGGATCGTCGGAGAAGAACTCCTTGCCGTCGACCAAAATCTTGCTGACGGTCTTGCCGTTGGCAGTGATGGAGCCGTCGGAGCCCACCTCGACGCCCGGAAGGCGCTTTAGCAGATCTTCGACCACAGCGTTCGGCGGCGTGCGATAGCTCTCGGCGGCATATTCGACCGTGTCTTCCTTGACGGTGATGGGAGTGCGTATGCCGGTCACCACGGCCTCATCGAGTGCCACTGCCGTCGGCTCGAGGCGCAGCGGACGCAGACGAAGCTCGTCGGCGCCGACGTTGATGTTGGTGTACTGCGGCGTGTAGCCGACGTAGGAGGCCTCAAGGATGTAGCGGCCCTGCCGAGGTATGTCGATTCTGAAGCGGCCGTCGGCGTCGGTGACGGCACCGCGCACCAGAGCGGAGTCCGCAGTGGCCAGTATGCGCACGGAGGCCTGGATGAGAGGTTCGCCGCCTTCGCCGGCTTCGAGAATGCGGCCGCGCACTATGGTTGCAAAGACGGGCAGTGCGGCTATTGCCGCAAGGAGGGCTGCGAGGATGCGAGGCGAATATTTAAATCGTGTTGGCATCTGTGTTGAATTTTTGCGTCAGTTTCGGAGTGATGCAAAAGTAGCACGTAATTATAATATGGGGCAAAAAGCTTTCGACAAACGGCCCCCAAACGGCGACGGAAAGCGCTAAAAGCAATCTGCGCCGGGGATGCCGGCGCAGATTGTATTGCGATGGCGCGACGGGCGTCGCGTCGATGAAGTGGCGGTATGATTAGCGAACGTAAACCTTGCTTACCTTGTTGCCCTGACGACGGATGTAGAGGCCGTTTTCGGGGTTGGCAACGCGAACGCCCTGGAGGTTGAAGAACTCAACGGGAGCGGTTTCGTCCTCAACGGCGATGTTGGCAACGGAGGTGCTGCCGCTCTTGACGTAGAGGGTGGGGAGCTTGATTTCGTCGGCGCCTACGCTGGGAGCGATGTTGGTGAACCATTCGCCGGAGGTGGCGTTTTTGGTAACGCCTACGGTGCCGGTTACGCCTTCGGCGGTGAGGGTCATCAGAGCCTCGCCGTTGGTGAACTGGATATCCCAAACGCAGAATGCGTTGACTTCGGTGTAGCACTGGAAGGAAGTGGCGTGGGTGCCGTCGAAGCCCAGGTAGCGGCCTTCGGAGTCCTTCAGGGTGTAGCCCTCGCCGGAAGCGGTGATGGTGATGGCGTTGGCGACGTCGGTGGTAACCTTGCCGTCGGCAATGGTGGCATCGGTGAGGTTGAGGCGGCCGTAGCTGTAGGATGCGTTGATCATAGCGCCTACCTTGCCGTCGACAACCAGAACATATTCAGAGCCGGAGGCGATGCTTGCGGTCTGCTCGAAGGTGGCGGTGGTGGTGGGAGTGGGAGGAGTGGGAGGCGTTACGGAGCCGTTGAACTTGTAGAGCATCGGGAGAACCTTGCCTTCGAGGGCATCGGCGTCGTAGCAGCCGAAGGAGCCGTACTGCGGATCCTGGGCAACGGTCTTGCCGGTTGCGACGTTGACGAGGGTAGCGGTGCCGTCGGCAGCGAAGGTAACGGTCCATACGCGGTTGGCGGCGCTTTCGTCGGTGGTGTCGAAGGTGTTGAAGCCTGCCTTGGCGCCAAGTACGCGGCCGGTGGAGGTGGTGATGGTATAGCCACCCTCAACGGCGGTGAAGGTCATGGCTGCGGCTTCGTCGCCGTAGAAGCTGTCGCCTTCGGAGGTAACGTTGACTGCGCTCATGTAGCCGTAGTTGCGGTCGAAGGATACATTGTACTTGCCGCCGGCAACGAATACATAGGCGGAGCCGCTCTCAACGGAGGTAGCCTTGAAGTAGTTGGGGTCGGTGGTAACGGGGGGCTCATCGCCGCCCTCAGCGGAGCCGCCGCCGGTGATGGTGATGACGGTGAAGTCGAGCTGACCGCCCTTGCTGGCGCCGTCGGAGCCGAAGTCGGCCTTGTCGCCTACGGTGAAAACGACGTCCTTGGCATTGCCGGTCCAGGTCACGGTGGCGTCGCCGACGCTCTGGGTTGCGATGGTGCCGGTGGAGGCGGTGATGGGAGCGAGGCGCTTGAGGCCCTGGGTGGAGACGGTGAACACGATCTCGGTCATGTCGTTGGGAGCTTTGATTTCGAAGGTGTTCTTGGCATAGAGGCGGATGTCGCCGGCCTTGTTGTAGGACGGAACGGTGGAGCCGCCTTCGCCCTTGGCGGTGTTGAAGGTAAAGTCGCCCTGAGTGAAGGTCTCAGGCAGGTTCATAGTGGCGGTGCCACCCTGAACGACCGTCAGATCCTTGCAGGTAATGGTAGCGTCGGCAAAAGCTGAGCTTACGCACAGAGCCGTTGCGGCCAGGGAGAGTAAAAATTTCTTCATACTTTCTCGTGTTTAGTGTTATAATTGATTGGTATTCTCGATGTTGAACCCGGATTGGGAGGGCTCGTTATTTCTGGTTCACGAAGCGGCGGAGGAAGATTTCCGTCGGGAAGTGGTCGGAGTATCCGCCCAGGAAGCTGCCGGCGGCGTAGGTGCGCTTGGGATAGCCCTGGCGGTTGCCCTCGGTATCTTTGAGGAAGTCGAAATTGAGCACTTTGGCTTCGTAGAAGCTCCATTTGCCGTCGGGGGCGTTGAGGAGATTGCCGCTCACGATAATCTGGTCGAAGAGGTTCCATGCGCTCTTGTAGGCCAGAGTGCCGATGCCGCGGTCGAGCATTCGCCACCACGGGTTGTAGAAGCCGTGGGCGGGAACGCCGGTCGGGTCTTTCTGGGCGCCCAGCGCCACGGCGCAGCTGCGGTCCATCGGGTCGTCGTTAAGGTCGCCCATCACAATCACGCCGATATTGGGGTTTACGGCCCACAGGCTGTCGGCGATGCTCTTGGAGAGCTCAGCGGCGGCGATGCGGTTGGGTTCGGAGCGCTCCTGTCCGCCAAGACGCGAAGGCCAGTGGTTCACAATCACGGCAATCTGCTGGCCCAGCAGGCTGCCTACCACGCACATCTGGTCGCGGGTGCGGAAGGGCACAGCCGTCAGGCGGTGGTTGGTGACGTTCTCCACGCGGAAGTAGCGCGGGTTGTAGATCAGGCCCACGTCAACGCCACGGGCGTCGGGAGAGTCGTGGTGCACTATGCGGAGGTTGAGGTCGCGAAGCTCCGGCTCGTTGATAACATCTTCCATCACAGAGCGGTTCTCGATTTCGCTCACGCCGATAATGGCAGGGCCGTAGGGCGTCAGGCGCGTTTTGAACTGCGAGATGGCATAGGCCAGATTGTGGACCTTCAGACGGTATTTGCGGCCGTCCCACTGGCGGGAGCCGCCGGGGGTAAACTCCTCGTCGCGGCCTTCGGGGTTGTTGGGAATGGTGTCGAAAAGATTCTCGAAATTATAGAAAGCAATGCCTGCAACCTGCACGCGGCGGTTGTTGGCCTCCTGAGCGTGCGTGGGGGCGCACAAAGCGAGCACGGCCGCCAGGACAAAGGTTATGATAAAGCTTTTTTTCATATATGGTACAGATAGGCGCGTAGCGCGATGCAAAGGTACAAAAAAGTTTTTGACCTCTCCACCCATTTCGTATCTTTTTTCCAAAAAATTGAAATTGGGGATTGTTGCGCCTTCTGTAGAACCGCGATGAAACCCGATTTATCGCAATAAACCGGGTTTCGTCGTGTATGGAGTCGCCGCTGCGGTCAGTTGGCGTAGAAGCTGAGTATGCGGCAGCGGAGTATGAACTGGTAGCGGGCATGCACGGCATCGGCCATGGCGTTGGTGTAGTCGCTCTTGGCTTTTTCGAGCTCAGTGGCGTTTGCCCGACCGTTTTCGTACTTTATGGTCATGGCCTCGTAGGCTCGGCGCGAGCTTTCGAGGGCATCGGCGGTCGCGGTGCGCTGCCGGAGTGCACCGACAGCCTGCGTATGGGCCTGGCAGATAGCCTTGTAGAGCTGCTGGCGGGCATCGTCGAGCTGGAGGCGGGCGCTTTCGGCGTTTATGCGGGCGCGGCGCACGCTGTTGCGGGTGCTGAAAGCGTCGAAGATGGGCACGCTGAGGCTGAACCCTACGCTTTGGGCGAAGTTATGACGCATCTGGCCGCCGAAGCTTTCGTTTTGGAAACCGTTTGTGTGGTAATAGTTTGTGGAGATGCCTGCGTTGAAGCTGAGGGTTGGAATCCAACCCGTTTTGGCCAGGGCGACATTCTTTTCGGCGGCCACGCTCTGCAGCGAAGCGGCGCGCAGGCGGTGGTTGGCGGCCAAGGCTCGGGAGTAGACGTCGTCGACGCTCATCAGCGGGGGCAGCGAGTCGTTCAGCGGTGCGATGGCGAAGGGCACATCGGCGTCGAGGTTGAGAAGCTGACGCAGGTCGAGCATGGCCAATGTGCTGTCGTTGACGGCATTGACGAGCGAAAGCTCATCCTGGCTCAAAGTGGCGCGCCCCTGAAAGAGGTCGAGTTCGGGCAGACGGCCGGCATCGACGAGCTCGGTGGTGCGGTCGAGGTCGCGGCGGCTCATAGCGACGCGTTCTCGGGCCACCTGGCATAGCTCGGCCGTGTAGAGCGCCTGAAGATACCCGGCGATGACATTGAGCGTCACGTCCTCGCGGGCAGCCTCAGCTTCCTCGAGGGTAGCGGCCAGAGAGGCCTTGGCGTAGTCGAGGCGGCGTATTCCCGCCAGGCCTTGGAAGATGGGCAGATTCAGGCTCGCTCCGGCGCCGAAGGCCGACGTATTGCGGTCGGCGTAGGTATTGTCCATGGTCAGGGCTCGGCCGAAGCTGAAACTTTGGCTGGCATATCCGCTGAGGGTCGGCAGAAAGCGGTTTCGGGCGTCGTCGACGTCGAGATTGGCCGTCTGATTGTTGAGCATGCGCGAGCGCACGTCGATATTATGGCTCACGGCGTGGTCCACGCAGTCCTCGAGCGACCACTGCCGGGCGGCTCCCGAAAGAGCTACTCCGACAAGAAGTGCAGATACTAAGAGTCTCATTGTCAGTTGCGGATTAGTTCGCCGCGGAGCACGGCAGTTGAATCGATACCGGAGTTTACCACGATGTTTATGCCGTCGCTCAGGCCTGTGGTGATTGCGGTGCGGTTGAAAACCGGGGGCTCGGCCAGACTGTCGGCCAGCACATAGACGAAGGTGCTGTCGCCGCGAAATTCAACGACGCTTTCGGGCACCGTCAGGGCACTGCGGGCGCTTGAGAGGGCCACAGAGGCGTTGGCGCTGTAGCCGGAGCGCAGATCGGCGATGCCGGCGACATCGAGGGCAGCCTTGATTTCGAAAGTGTTGGCGCCACCGGAGTCAGTACCCTTGGGGGCTATGTACTCAATTATGGCGGTCGGCGAAAGCTCGGGACGCGCACCGATGGAGATGTTCATCGGCATGCCCACGCGCAGCAGGCCTACCTCGGTTTCGTCGACCTTGCCCTTGAAGATGAGGTTGCTCATATCGGCCACGGTGGCTATGGTGGTGCCGTCGTTGAAGGTATTGGACTGAATGACCGAGGAGCCGACCTTGACGGGCACGTCGAGCACCAGGCCGGTGATGGTTGCGCGCACCATAGTGTTGCTCTCGGAAGCGTTGTAGCGGCTTACGCCGTCGCGCACAATCTCGAGGGCATCTCGGGCGCCGTCGACCTCCTCAATGGCTTTGCGGAGGTCGCGCTCGGAGCTTTCGTACTCCTCGCGGGATATTACGCGCCGGGCGTAGAGCACGCTGTCGCGGCTGAATTTGGTGCGCGTGTTGGCAAGCTCTATGTTGGCCACATTCAGACGGTTCTGCGCCGACGACAGCGAGGACGCCTCCGGGACAACCTGGATGCGGGCAATGACGTCGCCGGCGGAAACCTGCTCGCCCGGCTGGGCAAGAATCTCGGTTATGATGCCCGAAATCTGTGGTTTGATTTCTATTTCGTCGCGCGGCTCTATTTTGCCCGTCAGAACGGTTGTTTTTTCGATGTCGCGCACGCCGGGACGAACCGTGGCGTATGAGTCGGGCTTTTCGACCGAGTTGCGGTAGAGAAAGAAGAACGTGCCCACAAAGACTGCGGCGGCAAGCACCCAAAGGAGGATTTTGAAGAACTTTTTCATATTCATGAGCGAGCGCGGAGCGCTTCGATTGGTTTAATTTTAAGAGCTTTGATTGCGGGGAGTGTGCCGGCAAGCGAACCCAGCACGATGAAGGTGAACAGGATTCCGACTGCGCGGCCGAAACTGATTTGGAAGCCGGCCGGAGGCAGCATAGGCACGGCCGTCATAGTGTCGGCCACACCGAGGACGCCAGCTGCGAAGCACACACCTGCCGTTCCGGCCACCACAGTGAGCAGTATGCTCTCGCTGAGCACCTGGATGGTAATGTCGGCCGGCCGGGCGCCTATTGCGCGGCGCACGCCGAACTCATGGGTGCGCTCCTTTACGACAATCCACATGATGTTTCCCACGCCGATGACACCGGCCAGCAACGAGGCCAGGCCCACGAAGATGGCCAGAATGGTGATTCCGAGAAAGAGGTTGTTGATCATGTCGAACATCTCGGAGATGTCGTTGAACCAGAATGCGCTGTCGTCGTCGGGATGGATGGTATGGCGCGTGGAGAGCACACGGCGTATGGCCGGCTCGCTCTCGGAGGGCTTGTAGCCCGGCTTGGAGGTGTAGGATATGAAATGCACCGTAGTGCCCTGATTGAAGGCGCGCCGTGCCGTGGAGCCCGGTATGAGCACGCTCTCGTCGACGCGGCCGCCTATGCTGGCCTCGCTGAGCTGCCCGGCCACGCCGACAACGGTGAAGTGTATGCCGTTGAGGTTCACACCCCGGCCGATGGGGTCGGAATGTGGAAAAAGCTCGTTGGCGACATTTTTGCCCAGGATGGCCACCTTGCGTGAGCCGGCCACGTCGGAGGAGTTGATATATCGTCCGCCGAAAAGCACCAGCGTCTGCACGTGGAAATAGTCGTCGTCGACGCCCATGCCGTAGATTGATTTGCTTCGCGTTCCGGCGGTGGCCGTCACGCTGATGTGGTTTATGCCGGTTATGCGGTCTAATTTGGGCGTGGCGCTGCGCAGAGCCTCCAGGTCGCTTTCGTTGAGCTCCCAGCCCGTGCCTTTGCCGAACCCGCGGTAAGGTATGCTGCGGTTGCCCGATGCCATGAAGCCCATATTGGTGGCCATGCCGGCGAAGTTGCGGCTCATCACGCCCTTGAAGCCGTCGGCGCCGCCCCAAAGCATGGCCAGCATGGCCGTGCCCCAGAAAATGCCGAAGGCAGTAAGGAAGGTGCGCGTTTTGTTGCGCGCCAGAGTGGCGCCTATCTCGCGCCAGTTTTCGGGGTCGAGGATCTGCAGTTTCATTATTCGTCGCGCAGCGCTTCTACGGGTTTGACTTTAAGTGCCTTCAGGGCCGGGAAGAGACCGGCCAGTGCGCCGGCCACGATGAGTGTTATGGTGATTTCGACGGCTATGGAGATATCTACCGTCGGATTCTGAATCTCACGCGCCGTGGCGAACACCACGTCGAGAATCTGGAGGATCACCATGCCGGCGAAGACGCCCGCATAGCCGAAAATCGCCGTGATGGCGACGCCCTCGGCCAGAATTTGGAAGAGGATGGAGGCCGGGCGGGCGCCGATTGCTCGGCGTATGCCGATTTCGTGGGTACGCTCGCGCACCGACACGAACATTATGTTGCTCACCCCGACAATGCCCGTCAGCAGCGAAAACAGGCCTATCACCCACACGGCCAGAGTGAGATACCCCATTGCGGCGTTGGAGGAGAAGTAGTTCGACAGCGAATTCCACACCCACAGGGCGCTCCGGTCGTCGGGATGGAATTCGTGGGTGCGGGCCAGGGTTCGGCGCACCTCGTTTTCGAGGGTGTCGGCGGCGGCCTGGTTGTCGATGTCCTGAATGCGCACGTTGAGCTTGTCGACGTCGTTGTTGTTGCCTGTGATGGCCTTATAGGTCGTGTAGGGCACGTAGGTTACGGAGCGCCAGTTGTGGCGGTAGACGCCCACCACGGTCCATGCGAGGCCCATTGTGGTTACGGTGCGACCCACCACGGAGTCGGAGCTTCCGAAGAGAATGCGTGCATTGCGCTCGGCAAGCACTATCGAGCGGCGCCGTTCGGCGATGTCGCGGTCGTTGATCTGTCGGCCGGCTATGAATACATTGCCGTTGTCGTCGTCGAGGCTCTCGGGGTAGATGGCCGAGAAGGAGTTTCTGGAACCCCTCGGCCCGACAACCGCCGAGTCGACGCTGGCAAGAGGATACACTCCGGGCACGTTGGCGTGGTGCTCGCGCACGATAGCGTCGCGGTCGGTCGACTCGAGCTGAATCCATCGGCCGTCGGAGTAGCCGCGGTAGGCCTTGGAGGTTATGCCGCCCCACACTTCGATGAGGTTGTTGCTGCCTGCGCTGCCCATATTGCTGCGGAAGCCGTTGGTGACGCCGCGGGCCACTCCCAGCAGCAGGATGAGCATGAACACGCCCCAGGCCACGGAAATTCCCGTCAGGAAAGTCCTCAGGCGGTTGCTTCGCAGGGTCTGGCGTATTTCGGCAATGAGGTCGAACATAGATGCTGGTTCATTCTACTATTTCGCCGTCGGCGATGCGGATAATGCGGTTAGTGGCCGCTCCGACGGCGGGGTCGTGGGTGACAATCACGGTGGTCATGCCCTCGGCGTTAAGCTGCCGGAAGATTTCCATCACATCCTTCGACGTATGCGAATCGAGTGCGCCGGTGGGTTCGTCGGCAAGGATGATGCTGGGGTTTGTCACCAAGGCGCGGGCAATGGCCACACGCTGCTTCTGGCCGCCGGAGAGCTCGCCCGGCAGGTGCAGGGCGCGGTCGGCCAGCCCGAGGCGCTCAAGCTGCTCCATGGCCATGGCGTTGCGTTTGCGGCGCCCCACGCCCTGATAGTAGAGCGGCAGGGCAACGTTTTCCATCGCATTCTTATAGCCGATGAGGTTGAAGCTCTGGAACACAAAGCCTATCTTGCGGTTGCGGATATCTGCGGCCCGGTTTTCGCTCAGGTCGCGGATGGGTATGCCGTCGAGCACATATTCCCCGCTGTCGTAGCCGTCGAGTATGCCTAAAATATTGAGCATGGTCGACTTGCCGGAGCCCGACGAGCCCATTATGCTCACCAGCTCGCCCCGCTCGATGTGGAGGTTGATGTCCTTCAGAGCGTGCACCGGAACGGCACCGGGATATGTCTTGTTGAGGTCTTTCAGAGTTATCATACACTCATAAGACGCAGTGCGCTGCCAGGAGTTACAGACGGCGGCGGAGAAATGTGTTAATAGTTGTTAAATGGTGCGCCGCGTTCCTTTTCCGGGGATTTTTGAGTACTTTTGCAGTTTAAAACAAAACAACGATGGCCGGAATAAAAAGTCTTGTAAAGGATACAGCGGTCTACGGGCTGAGCTCCATCGTGGGGCGCTTTCTCAACTGGATGCTCGTGCCGCTCTACACCATCTGCTTCCCCGTTGCGGAGTATGGCGTGGTCACCTTCGTCTACTCGGTAGTGGCTCTGGTGATGGTGATTCTGACGTACGGGCTCGAAACGGGTTTCTTCCGCTTCGCCAACCACGAGAAGTGGAAAGACCCCATGGAGGTATACTCCACGGCGCTGCTCTCGCTGATGACGACCTCGACGGTCTTCGTGGTGCTGGTGGCAGTCTTTCTGCACCCGGTGACTCACTGGATGGAGTGCGACGGCCATCCGGCCTACGTGATGATAATGGCCGTCTGCGTGGCTCTGGACGTGGTGATGACTATCCCCTACTCCTACCTCCGCTTCCGGGGGCGCTCCTGGCGCTTTGCCACCCTGCGCTTGGTCAACATCGGCATCAACATCGGCCTCAACCTCTTCTTCATCCTGCTCTGCCCCTGGCTCCATACCCACCATCCGGGAGCCGTGGCATGGTTCTACCGCCCCGACTTCGGCATAGGATATATCTTTCTGGCAAATCTCATCGCTTCGGCAGTCAACATGCTGATGCTCATCCCCGAGCTGCGAGGATTCCCCTACCGCTTCAACCTCGAGCTATGGCGGCAGATGATGGCCTACTCGCTGCCGCTGCTGGTGCTCGGAGTGGCCGGAATAATGAATCAGACCATCGACAAAATTCTCTACCCCTCGCTGGTGAGCGACCCCGCCGAGGCAATGTACGGGCTGGGCATCTACGGGGCAAACTATAAAATCGCCGTTATCCTGCTTGTGTTCCTGCAGGCCTTCCGCTTTGCCTACGAGCCTTTTATCTTTGCCCGAAACCGCGAGGCGGGCGACGGCAAGCTGCAGGCCTACCGCGACGCCATGAAGTACTTCGTCATCTTCGCCCTTTTCATCTACCTGGGCGTGATGTACTATCTGGACGTGCTGCGCTACTTCATTTCGCCGCGCTACTTCAGCGGCCTCAAGGTGGTACCCATAGTGATGCTAGCCGAGCTTTTCTTCGGCATTTTCTTCAACCTGTCGGTGTGGTACAAACTTACGGATCGCACCATGTACGGCGCCTGGTTTTCGCTGCTGGGCCTGGCGGTGACCGTGACGCTCAACGTCATCCTGGTGCCCCGGATGGGATATATGGGCTGCGCCGTGGCCGCTCTGGCCAGCTACACTACTATGATGGTGGTTAGCTACCTTATCGGCAACCGAAAGTATCCCATCGGCTACCCGATGTGGCGAATAGGCTTCTACTTCGCTGTGGCCGCTTTCCTTTATTATATAGGTGTGATTCTGATGCCCGAATTCGGCTGGCCTCATGCCCTGAACGCCTCCGTGCGGGCGCTGCTGCTGATTTTCTATGTCGGCATGGTAATCAAGGTTGAGCGCATCGACGCCGCCGACGTGCTTCCGCGCCGCTTCCGCAAAAAAGCCGATGGAACTGATCGTTAACCACAGCGATGTACGCGGCGGCAGCTCAGTGGTAAGCCGCCGGCTGATGGACGCCATGCGCGCCGCCGGGCGCGACGCGCGTATGCTCACCGTGCACCGCGCCGACACCGCCTGCGAGGCCATAGCGGCCGCCGCTCCGTCATGGCGAGCCCGGATTCCCTTCGCCGCAGAGCATCTGCGCATACTGGCGGGTTGCCGGGGCAATCGCTCCAATCTTTTCAAACTATCAACCGGCTCCGACGGCCTGCCCCTCCATCGCCACCCGCTTGTGCGCCAAGCCGACACCATTCTGCTCAACTGGGTCAACCAAGGCATGCTCTCGCTCGACGAAATAGGCCGCATAGCCGCCGACGGCAAGCGCATTGTCTGGACGATGCACGACATGTGGAACGCTGTCGGCATCTGCCACCACGCCGGCGACTGCACACGCTGGCAGCGCCCCCAAGGCTGCTCCGAATGCCCTATGCTGGGCCGCGGCGCCGGAGTCGGCGACCTGTCGGCGCGCACATGGCGCCGCAAGCGCGAGCTCTACACGTCCGTGCCCATTACCTTCGTGGCCGTCAGCAACTGGCTGGCCGACATATGCCGCCGCAGCCCGCTCATGGAGGGCTGCCGGGTGGAGGTCATTCCCAATGCATTCCCGGTGGAAAGGTTCCGCACGGTGCCGCGCCGCAGCCGCGCCGAGCTCGGTCTGCCCGAGGGTGCTCCTCTGGTGGTGATGGGCGCAGCCCGACTCGACGACCCCATCAAAGGTCTCAACTACGCCGTGGAGGCCCTCAACGCCGTGGCCGACACGGGCGCACACGCCGTTTTCTTCGGCGCTATCCGCGACCCCGGCGCTCTGGCCGGCCTACGCATGCCCCACACTATGCTCGGCACCATTGCCGACGGCGACGTCCTGGCCGATGTCTATGCCCACTCGGCCGCTGTGCTTTCGTCGTCGCTGTGGGAAACGCTGCCCGGCACTCTTGTCGAGGCCCAGGCTTCGGGGGCATATCCGGTGGCATTCGACCGGGGCGGACAGGGCGACATCATCACCGGCCCGGAGACGGGATGGTTGGCGCCGTGGCCCGACACGACGGCTCTGGCCGACGGCCTGCGCCACGCACTGACGCAGCATCCCGACCGCGAGGCCCTCAGGGCGGCTGCAAAGCGCTTTGCAGCACCGGAAATAGCCCGGCGCTACGTGGAGCTGATCACTACGCTGAGGTGAGTGAGGGCGGCATCGGGATGGGGGCCGCTGTAGACTATTGTGTAAGGGATCCGCTCCGGCGGAAGCAGCATTTCGGTGGCCGGTGTGCCCGGTCGCAGCGCCTTGAATGCCGCCTCCTTCAGCGTCCAGGCCCGCAGCAGGTCGGCCAGGGTGGGATAGAGGGCGCGTTCGGCCTCGGTCAGAAAGCGGGGGCCTACGCGCAGTAGGGCCGCGCGGGGTTCCTCGATGTCGATACCCACGGCGACGTCGGCAACGGCCAGTGCGGCCATACGCGTGCTGTGGCTGACCGAAACGCAAACGTCCGGATGGCGCTCGAGCACAGGGGAACCGTCGGCGCGGTGGCCGAGCCTCTCGTCAGGCCCGAAAGCATGGCGCACCAGGGCTTCCACAGCAGCACGCTCGCGGCGTCGGGCGTCGGCGCGACTGTTGGCGGCGGTGGGTTCTTCGAGGGCTATGCTGTAGACCGTCACCGGGCCATATATATTGGTGCTTATCGGCATCGGCTCAGAGAGTTGAGGGTGAGCAGGAGCTGGCGGCGAAGGTCGGCGACGGCCGCTGCGGCGGAGTCGGCCGGCACCACCGGGCCCGTAATTGCCACTGCGCCGGATATGAAGGTGCCCGACGAGTCGGTGGCCATGAACTGCAGGGGCACGGGCGACGGCTCCAGCGACTCCACAAGGCGGACGGCGAAACCTCCAGGCGTGTTGAAGTCGCTCACCTCGGCCGCACCGGGGAGGTTGAGTGCGATACGCTCGGTGCGGTTCTCCATAGCCTCAGTCAAAGCGCGGGCATCGGCAGGATGCGCCACCGAAAGATGGAGGGTGGCGCGGTGGCGCCCGAAGGCGGCGTCGAGCCAGTCGGCGCGGGGTGCGGTGCGCACGGCCTCGGCGCTCACGCCAATGCTAACACCCGCTATGGTGCACGTGGCCAGGGAGTCGGCATAGGCCTCCACACGGGCAAAGCCACGCGGACGGGGCACCGGAGGGGCACTCTGCGAGCATGCGCCCATGAGTGCCGCTACGGCAGCGGCGGCAAGGAGTTTTTTCATTTTGAGGGTGTTGCGGGCTGTTCGTCCGGCATTACCTTTACGCGCACCTCGGTGATGCGGTGGTCGGCAATATCAAGCACCAGAAAGCGGCAGCGACCGTAGACGAGCGGCTCCTTGTTGGAGGGGAAGTCGCCCTTGATGGCCAACAGCATACCGGCCAAGGTCTCAACGTCCTCGGCAACAGGTGCGTAGTCTTCGGCCTCAAGGCCTGTGATGCGGAAGAAGTCGGTCAGGGGGATGCGGCCTTCGAATACGTAGGTGTCGTCGCGAAGGCGTTTGAAGGCTTGCTCCGGCTCGTCGTACTCATCGTCGATGTCGCCGACTATCTCTTCGAGCACATCTTCCAGGGTGACAATGCCTTGTGTGCCGCCGTACTCGTCGACCACCACGGCCATATGGATTTTAAGGCGGCGGAAATCCTCGAGCAGGTCGTCGATTTGGCGGCTTTCCGGCACAAAATATGCCTGGCGGAGCAGAGTCAACCAGCTGAAGCCTTCCGGGAGGGAATGGCCTATGTAGGGCAGCAGGTCGCGCGAGTAGAGAATACCTTTGATATCGTCCTGCGAGCCGTCGTAGACGGGCATTCGCGAGTAGCCCGTAGTAAGGACCACGTCCATGACGCGGTCGAAGCTCATGGTGGTGTCCAGCCATGTGATGGCCACTCGCGGCGTCATAATTTCCGATGCCGAAGTGTCGCCGAAGCGGAGTATGCCCTCGAGCATCTCCTTGTCGTCGCCGGTGGCGCCCTGCGTAATCTCCAGAGCGCGCGAGAGCTCGTCGGTGCTGATGTCGTGCGCCTGCTTGGTGACCACGCGGTTTACGAAGGAGCCGGACTTGACCAGCACGCCGCTCAGAGGCGTCAGCATGCGGTAGGCGGCCGAGATGCCGGGGCAGGCAAAGCGTGCCCAACGCTGAGGGTTGCTGTTGGCGTAGAGCTTGGGCAGGATTTCGCCGAAAAGGAGGATGAGGAAGGTAAGAATGACCGTCTGCAGGATAAAACTCAGCACCGGAGGCATGCCGGCGAAGACCGGCCCCAGGGCGAAGTTACACAAGACGACGATGGTCACATTCACCAAGTTATTGGCAATGAGAATAGTGGCCAGCAAGCGCTGAGGCGCCTCCAGCAGACGGCGTATCGCAGGGCCCTGACGAGTCTCGTCGAGCTCCTCGCAGTCGTTCGGAGTAAGCGAAAAATACGAAATCTCGCTGCCGCTGACAAAGCCCGAAAGGCACAGGCATAGCAGCGCAATCACCAAAGCGATGATTTGTGGGAGAGAGAACTCCACAATGTCGGCGGCCAAAAATATGGCCGGGAGGGGGTCGGTATCCAATTTACGGAAAGTTAGGTTCTACATAGAACGCGGGCGCCCGAGCGCCCCGCGAACGGCTTACGCCTAAAAGTGCCACAAAGATAAGCAAAAAATTTGGCAATGCGCAGAAAAATGCCTAATTTTGTCCCCGATTCAGCCCGGATGGCGGAATTGGCAGACGCGTCGGTCTCAAACACCGATGGGGCAACCCATCCCGGTTCGAGCCCGGGTCCGGGCACCACAGCGCCGCAGAGCACACAGCTCGCGGCGCTTTTTTTACGCCTCCGCCGAAAATTGGAAATGGATTTATCGCGATGTATCGGGGTTTATCCCGATTTTGCAAAAAATCGGGCGGTCAGTTGTCGTCGGGGAGGTCGTCGGGGTTGATTTTGAGGATGGGGAGCGACCAGTGCCAATGTGCGGCGGCTATGCGGAGTCCGATTACGGCCACAGCGCATGCGGCCTGCGGGATGATGGGGTTGAGGCCGGGAATGAGGGTCACCAGCCAGTAGACCACACCTCCGGCCAGGCAGGCGGTGGCGTAGATGTCCTTGCGGAAGAAGAGTGGCTCCTCGTTGATGAGGATGTCGCGGGTTATGCCGCCGAAAGAGCCTGTTATAATGCCCATTACGATGGCCACCCACATGGGATATTCAGCCACCAGACTCTTTTCGATTCCGACCACGACGAAGAGGGCCAGGCCGATGGCGTCGAAGAGAAATACCGTCCGCATTCCCTTTACGAGAGCCTTGCGGAAGATGATTACCGTTACGAGCGAAATGAAGGTGACGGTGAGAAACGACGAGGTCTGCATCCAGAAAACCGGAATGTTGAGCAGAACGTCGCGCACGGTACCGCCACCGATTGCCGTCACCAGGCCGACCACGTATGCTCCGAACCAGTCGAAGCTCTTTGCGGCGGCAAGGCGGATGCCTGAGATGGCGAAGGCCACCGTGCCGAGCATTTCGATTATAAAGATAAAGAGGTTGTCTTCGCTCATTTCTTATTGTTGTCGTCGGCGTCGGGCAGTGCGCGGCGCACCCGGGCTAGCTGGCGCTGTCGGGCGCGGCATATGTCGGCCAGGAAGCAGTCGTCGCATTCGGGGTTGCGGGCTTTGCAGACGTAGCGGCCGTGGAGGATGAGCCAGTGGTGAGCGCGGGTGATCACCTCCTCGGGGAGGCTCGACGTGAGCTTTTTCTCCGTGGAGAGCGGGTTGCGACTGCGAGTTGTCAGGCCTATTCGCTCGGCGACGCGGAATACGTGGGTGTCGACCGCCATCGCCGGACGGTTGTAGATCACGGCGAGCATCACGTTTGCCGTCTTGCGGCCCACGCCGGGCAGGCTCAAAAGGTCCTCGAGGTTGTCGGGCACCTTGCCGCCGAAGTCTTCGGTGAGCTTGCGGGCCATGCCCAGCAGGGCCTTGGTCTTATTGTTGGGGTACGATACGGATTTTATGAAGCCGAAAATTTCTTCCGGAGTCGCTTTTGCCATGGCTTCGGCCGTCGGGAAGGCTTCGAAAAGCGCCGGCGTAACGGCGTTGATGCGCTTGTCGGTGCACTGCGCCGACAGTATTACGGCGACCAGCAGCTGGAAAGGGTCGGCGTAGTGCAGCTCGGTTTGCGGCGAGGGCATCTCCCGCTCGAAGCGGCTCACCACCTCGGCGTATCGTTCCTTTTGGTTCATCTGCGAGCCGGTCAGCGGGCGCTGGTAAATTCACCCAGGAAGCGGACGTCGTTCTCGGAGAAGAGACGCAGGTCGTTGACCAGATACTTAAGGTTGGCGATGCGCTCTATGCCCATGCCCAGGGCGAAGCCGGTGTACTCCTTGGAGTCTATGCCGCAAGCTTCGAGCACGTTGGGGTCGACCATTCCGCATCCGAGAATCTCCACCCAGCCGGTGCCCTTGCAGAAGGAGCAGCCTTTGCCGCCGCAGAGGCCGCAGCTGATGTCCATCTCAGCCGAAGGCTCGGTGAAGGGGAAATAGCTGGGACGCAGACGAATCTCGGTGTCGGGGCCGAACATCTCGCGGGCGAAATAGAGGAGAGTCTGGCGCAGGTCGGCGAAAGTGACGTGGCGGTCGATGTAGAGTCCCTCAAGCTGGTGGAAGAAGCAGTGTGCACGCGCCGAGATAGCCTCGTTGCGATATACTCGGCCGGGGCATACGATGCGGATTGGGGGCTTGACGGTAGTCATGGTGCGAGTCTGCACGCTCGAGGTGTGGGTGCGCAGCAGCACGTCCGGGTTGCGGGCTATGAAGAAAGTGTCCTGCATATCGCGGGCGGGATGATCGGCGGCGAAGTTGAGGCTCTCGAACACGTGCCAGTCGTCCTCAATTTCAGGACCTTCGGCTATGGTGAAGCCCAAACGGCGGAAAATGTCGATAATCTGCTCGCGGACAAGGCTCAGCGGGTGGCGGGTGCCAAGTCGCGCGGGAGCGGCGTCGCGCGTCACGTCCAGACGTTCGGCGGCGGCGCTGCCGGCCTCGGCAGCTGCGCGCAGCTCGGCGATGCGCTCGGTGGCGAAGTCCTTGAGGCGGTTGAGGGCCTGGCCGATTTCGCGTTTCTGATCGGCGGGAACATTGCGGAAATCGTTCATCAGGGCGGATATTTCGCCCTTCTTGCTGAGGTATTTGATGCGCAGTGCCTCAACGGCGGCAGTGTCGTCGGCTGTGAGGTTGGCTATCTGCGCGTGCAGGTCGTTGATTTTTTCTAACATCGCGATGACATTTAAGACCACAAAATTACTCAAATTCCCCAAACCCACCAAAAAAAACGCACCGGCGACCCCAAAACTCTCATCATAGCCAACACCCGTAGCCAACACCCCGGAGCTTCGTATCGACGGCCTGAGGGATTATGTGGCGGAGGCAGCATCACACTTTGGCCCCAAAAGAAGCGAAATGCTTCCAAAATGACACGAGAAACAATCTTATAATGTTAAGAAAATATAAAAATGGGGGGGGGTAAAACATAATGTCATTTGAAAAACACCATTTTCGCCGGTTTTTTGCATATATTTGCCGCCGGAAGTCCCGAACCAGCCGCCCGCAAGAGTGCGGGAAATGTACCGGGGGCTTCACCAATACAATCCTTATTACCTAATTTCTTAAATGAAGAAATCTCTACTTCTTCTCTCCGCAATCGGGTTCAGCTGTGCTTTCAGCGCCAACGCACTATTCCTTCCGGCGCCACAAATTGTTTCCGAAACACCTCTCGAGAACGGCGATGTCACCATCGAATGGACCTACGACTCGGCCATCGAAGAGTGCACGCACTTCTACATCACCGTCTTCAAGATGCACAAAGCCACCGAAGCAGGTCCCTTCGTGCTGGCAAGCACTGAGTTCGACCACATCGAGTCTACCGGCACAATGTCCAAACACGAGGAGCGCGGCGCTCTGTGGGATGTGATACCCGACGCTCCGGGCTGGTACGCCAAATGGCCTATCTATATGGATGGCGCACTGGGCATCGACACCTTCAACTACTTCTACGGCTCGGACAACGAAGATATCTTCGGCGGGGCCTATCTTGTGTCGCCCGACTACGACCTTACGGGCCTGACCGACAACACTATCACCATAAAAGCCCGTATCGCCAACGAAGCTTCGTCGGTGAGCGGCGGCTTCGCCCTGTGGACATGGAACACCGACTGGTGGGACGAACGCAACGTCGACTACAAGCCCGTTCCCGAGATGGACTTCCACTACGACGACCTCGACAATGCTACCTGGAAGGTGGTCAACCAGACCTGCAACCCCGATGAATATATGCGGCGCACCCGCGTGATGTTCTACGGCGTTGGTTATTCAGCCTTTTGGATCGACAACTTCGAAGTGAGCGTCAACATGGCCGTCGGCGACAAGGTCGACTATGCCGTCGAAACCTTCCAGATTCCCACCGGCAGCAACACATTCACCATCGACCGCTCCGCCGACACCACGGACGACTATACCTACGCCTACGAAGTACGCGCTGTCTTCGAGGAAGAAAGCTCCCGCATTCCCGGCACTAACTATATGCGCTTTGTCAGCACCCTGAAGCCCCGCAACATCATCGGCGAGTTCTCCGGCATCGAGAATGTAGTAGCTCCCGCCGAAGGCGCAGCTTACGTCAGCGTCGACGGCCGCACCGTCAGCGCAGAAGGCCAAGTTCTCACCATTGCCGATGCCGCCGGGCGCACCATAGCCGCAGGCGTGACGGAGGCCACCGTGCCCTCCGCAGGCATATATATCGTCAAGGCCGGCTCCACGGTACGCAAAATAGTAGTTCGATAACCATTCTTTTACTCCGAAAAAACACCGTCCTGCCGCCTGCCGGCGGGGCGATGTTTCCCGTTTTTTCAACCCTATGAAAACAATGAAATTCAAAACACTGGCTGTCATGCTGATGGCGGCGGCTTGCGCCGTGCAGGCCTACGCGTTCGACGTTCCGATGAGTCTTGTGCCCACGCAGGAGGAATTCTCGCAGTTCACTATACGCGGCGGCATGAAAAACTGGGTAATCAGCACCGACTGCATGCTGTGCGAACAAAGCGGCACCGTCAACAACAACGCCTGGGCGTTTATCCCGGTGACCATGAGCGCGGGCACCTACGAGGTCGCTCTGGAGATAAAATCAGGCAAAACGTGGACCGACCAGAAAATCGGAATCTTCCTGAGCCCCGAAGCAGATGCCGACGCCGATATGACTGCCATAAAGGATATCGTAACCGACAACACCGACTTTACGGCCTTCGCCGAAACCTTCACCACCGAAATGGAAGGCAACCTTTGGTTGGCCATACACTGCACCTCGGCCAAGTCGTCGGGCGGATGCTATGTGCGCAATATAACCCTTAGCGCCTCCACTCCGGCCGTCGTTCCCTCCGCGCCGGCAATAAGCAAAAGCGCAATAACCAATCTCGCATACACCGCAACGGTGACTATGCCCGAAGTCGACACCAACGGCAACGCCCTCGAGGGCAACATGAGCCTGGTGGTGACTGTCGACGGCACCACCGAAGAGACGCGCACAGATCTGGCTCCCGGCACCGACGTCGACATTGCCCTCACCCTTGCCAAAGGTGAGCATACGATAGGCTACACGGCCGTTATGGGCGACTACTCCTCGGAAACAGTCTCCGAAGAAGTCGAAGCCAAAGAGCCGGTAGGCGAGACTCCCACCCTGCCGTTTATGATGGAGGCTTCGGCCGAGAATTTTGCCCGATGCCACACTATCGACGGCAACGGCGACGGCGAGAGCGGAAAGTTGAACGGCATATGGGCCTACAACGCCGACAAGAACGCTTTCCAGTATATGTACCACAGCCGCAACGCCGCCAACGACTGGTTCTTCCTTCCCTTGGTGAACTTCGAGCGAACCATCAAGGCCAAAATCTCTTTTGAAATCATGACAATGAGCTATACGGAGAATCTGGCCGTCTATCTCGGCCGCGAGCAGACAGCAGCGGCCATGACCATCCCCGTGGTCAAAAAAGAAGACTACTCGGCCGGCTCGTGGACGCCCATAGAGGTGGAAGTAGACCTTCCCGAGAGCAGTGAGCTGCCCAACAACTATACTCTGGGCTTCCATGCCTACAGCTCCGCCGACCAAGGCTACATATGGCTCAACAACATCAAAATCGAGAGCCTCGAGCAGACCACCGGCATCGAAAACGTTTCTGCCGCTGCAGCCGACGCTCCCGTCGAGTACTTCGACCTCCGCGGCGTGCGAGTCGCCAACCCGCAGCCCGGCACGCTCGTTATCGTGCGCCAAGGTTCTTCCGCAACCAAAACCATTATCCGCTAATATTCGCAATCTGAAAAGAGCGGCCCGGGCTGATGCTCGGGCCGCTCTTTGTGTGAGGGGTGAGGGGAATCAGAATGCGAGGATGGGACGGGCGTGGGCTTCGCCGTCGAACCAGTTGGCCATGCCTTCGAAGGCGGTGTTGCCGTTCATGCCCAGGTTGAGAATCAGTCGGCTTTCGGAGTCATATCGGGTTGAGGTGCCTAGCGAAATCATTTCGGAGCCGGCCACGCCTTCGTCGGCGATTGTCATTTCGTCTTTGTCGGCGTCGGGGACGAGGGCGAAGACCTTCATAAATGCATCCAGAGGCACTTCGGTGCAAGTTGTGCTGCAGTAGTAAGTGAAGTCGGAGCTTGATGTGCGGATGGAGGCGAGGTATTCGGCCACGGAGCCGCCGCAGAAGTTAGCCACGCAGTCCCAAACCTGGCCTACAGCGGGTATGAACCAGCCGCTGGTGCCTTCGGGGGCAGCCACGGGGTAGCCGGTGGTGCCGTAGTAGAACATGGGGATGTCTTCGCTGAGGTAGGCCGGGTCGTTGGCGGCAATGAGTTTCTGGGTTTCCTCGCGGCCGTTGATGCGCTGGAAGCAGCTGGAAGCTATTTTGGCCACTTTGTTGACTTCTACCTTGATGTAAGAAGGCGTATTGGCGGCGGTGAACCAAACTGATTCGGGATATTTGGCAAAGTTGGCCTTCTTGGGGTCCTGAATGTTTTTGCAGCCAATCACGTAGCCGTGGGTGAATCCGTCGGCCTTGTCGGCGGCATCCATGCGGTCGGGGTCGGTGCAGAACACGATGCCTACCACAGTCTTACCCTCGATGGGCGCGGGTTTTTCGTCGGCCCACACGGCGTTTGTGCCGTCGGGGTTCATGCTGATGAGTCCGCCGTCGCTCCAGGTTCCGTCGCTATAGAAGTAGTCGCCGACTTTGGGTGCGGGCAGGTCGGACACGGTGGTGACGGTGATAGAGGTAGCTTCGCCGGCGATGCCGTAGATGTCGGCCGGTGTGGCCGTCACTTCGTAGGTAGTGCCGGGTTCGAGGTCGCCGAAAACGACTTCGGCGGCTCCGGCATAGCTTGCGGGCTCGGCCTCGCTGCCGGCCAAAGCCAGGGTATAGGATGCACATCCGGCACCGGGTTCGGCGACGATGGTGAATGAAGTCTGTCCCAGAGCGCCTTCCTTGACGGAGAGGGCAACAGTAAGGTCGCTGACTTCGTCGAAGTCGACGTAGTCGACCTCGCCGAGGGCGAGGACGGTGGTCTGACCCGAGGTAGTGTGCACGATAAGGCGGTTGGGGTGGTCGACGCTTGCGGAGGCCCCGAGGGCGGCAGCGGCAACGGTGAGGGCGAGTATATATTTTTTCATTGCGTATTCCTTGTTTGTGTTGAATTAGTTTTTGAAGAATTTAGCGGAGCCGAGCCCGGCCTTGACCAGGTAGAGGCCGGCGGGGAGAGCCGACACGGAGATTTGGCCGCCGTCGTAGTCGGGGATGCTGACTATGCACTCTCCGGCGGTGTTGTAGATGCGGATACCGTCGGCGCCGACTTGGCCGGAAACGACGATATATTCAGTGGCCGGGCTGGGGAATGCGCGCACAGAGGTCGGGGCGGCCTCGGGGGCGACGACTCCGGTCTGGGTGCCTTCGTAGTCTACGGCGATTTTTTCGACTTCGCCGTAGGGGAAGTACTCTGTGGTGCCGGCGAAGGCCGGGCGCAGCTCAATGCCGGAGGAGGTGAAGGCCAGCCGGTCGAGCTCGCGGACACGGGCCACGTGCTTGCTGCCGTCGGTGCGGTGCACAACAAGCTGCGGGTCTTCCGCGCTCACCGACAAGGCGACGGCTCCGAGCGCAAATAGTAAAAGTAGTTTCTTCATATTGAAAATCTGTGATAAAATATTGAAGGATGATGGGGTTTTAACGGTCGTCGTGGGGAACGATACGAATATTACACTCGCAAAGTAACGACCTTTTTCTTGAATTTCAAAATTTTTTACAATGTTTTTATAGCTAAATGATGAATTTTGTAGCATTGCGATGAATACTGCAAAAAGAACACGCCGGCCCCTCAAAGTGTTCGCCGCGCAGCGAAAAAATTTTTTTCCGGCCGCCTCCGCGCGTTAATAAATAGTAAAAACGGGCGCCAATTGGCAATGTTTTAGTAAATTTGCCGTCGCGATGGAAGTATACCTGACCATAGACCGGGGCAACACGGCTATCAAAGCCGCCATCTGGGGGCCCGACGGCACGCTGCTTCGCAACAACGTGAGCTTCGACGGCACTTCGGCCGCCGACCTTGCCCGCGCGCTCCTTGCTGAGGGCGAGCGCATTAAGTCGGTAGGCTACTGCTCGGTGGTATCATCGGCGCGGAGCGCCGACCTGGAGGGCCTCTCCGCGCTGGGCGCCACTGTGCTCAACGTCGACGGCCGCACGCCCCTGCCGATGCGCATATGCTACACCGGTGTCGACACCCTTGGTGCCGACCGCATCGCCGCCGCCGCCGGCGCCATGGCATACGCCGCCGGCCGTGCGGTGCTGGTTGCCGACATAGGCACTGCCGTGACCTACGACTTTGTCGATGCCGCCGGCCGCTACCTTGGCGGCAACATCGCTCCGGGCATCAGCATGCGCCTTCACGCGCTGCATGCCCACACTTCGGCCCTGCCGAGCGTAGACCCCAAGGGCTATGCCCCGGTATGGGGCTCGACAACGGAGCAGGCGCTGCGCAGCGGCACTCTCCGCGGCGTTGCCGCCGAGCTCGAATACTACCGCCGCCGGGCCGGAGAGGACGCCGTGCTGGTGCTCACCGGCGGCAGCGTGCCCATCCTCGCGGGCGCGCACGTTTTTGACTTTGAATATATCCACGACCCTTGCCTTGTGCACCGCGGTCTTTACAGCATCCTACGATACAATGAACGTTAAAAGGCTTCTTGCAGCCATTGCAATCATCACTGCCGCCGTCGCAGCCATGGCCCAGAACGGCACCATGACTCCCTACTCCCGCTATGCTTACGGTATGCTCGGCGACCACGCCACCGGCGCCCAGCGCGCCATGGGCGGTGTGGGCTACGCCATGAGTTCGGGGCGCCAGATAAACGCTATGAACCCCGCCAGCTATGCCGCCATCGACACTCTCACCTTCCTGTTCGACATCGGCATAGACCTCACCTTCCTCAACCAGAACGAGGGCGAGGGCGAAGCCCGCATCAAGGACAGCAAGTTCGGCGGCGGACTGGACTACGTCACCATGCAGTTCCCGCTGGGTCGCTACATGGGTGCCTCCATCGGTCTGCTGCCCTACTCTTCGGTAGGCTACGCCTTCGGCAGCAAAATCGACAACGGCATCGACAGCCGCCAGGGCTCCGGCTCGCTCAATGAGTTCTATGTCGGCATCGCCGGCCGGCCCTTCAAGGGCTTCAGCGTGGGCGCCAACATCAGCTACCTCTTCGGCACCATCCTCAACGACACCTACGGCTACCTCACCACCGGCGGCAGCTCGCTCTTCCAGAACCAGATGCAGGTGCGCGACTACCACCTAAACTTCGGCCTGCAGTACGGCGTGACCGTCAACCGCCACGACCGTCTCACGCTCGGTCTCACCTACAGCCCGGCCAAGACGCTGCTCGGCACGGCTCAGACCGTGGTGGTCGTCAACGACGGCACCAACCAGACCAGCACCGTCGAGGACCATCATTCGCTACGCGACAACTACTCGCTGCCCGAAACGTGGGGCGCCGGCATCAGCTACAACTTCAACCGCCGTCTCACCGTGGAATTCGACTTCACCTACCAGCCCTGGGCAAAGGCTAAATACCGCGGCTACGAGAAAACGCCGACCACATTCAAGTTCGCCGACCGGACAAAGTATGCCGTCGGCCTGGAGTATCAACCCGACCTGAGAGGCGGCTACTTCAAGCGCATGCGATACCGCGTGGGTGCGTCGTACAACAACGACTACCTCTCCATTCTGGGCAAAAACGACTCTTTCAACCGCCTCAAGGAGTGGTCGCTGACGGCCGGCTTCGGGTTCCCCGTACCGACGCTCAAGACTATCGTCAACCTCGGTCTGGAGTACAAGCGTCGCGCCGCTCATCCCGACCCGCTCATCCGCGAGAACTACTTCAACATCGTCATCGGCGTGAACTTCAACGAGATGTGGTTCCGCCAGAGCAAAATCTACTAATATACTCGCGCCCGCACGGCACTATGGCTTCCCGCTCTTCCTACGGCACTATGCGCCTGCTGCCCGCTGCGGCGGTGGCTTTGGCCTTGCTGGGTTCGTGCGGCGGCGACGAGAACCACTACGTGCCCAATATGGGCGACGGCACCACGGTGCCCACCATGGCGACCACCGACGTCGAAACCCTCATCAGCGACTCCGGCTACACGCGATATAAGGTGGTGGCGCCTCTGTGGCAGATGTTCGAGGACTGCGAAAACCCCTACTGGCGCTTCCCCGACGGCCTATATCTTGAGCAGTACGACCTGGACATGCGGCCAGAGAGTCACGTGGAGTGCGACTCGGCCATTTACTTCTCGCGCGAGCGCCTATGGCGCCTCGACGGCACCGTCACTATGGTCAATACGCTGCGCGACAGCTTTCTGACTCAGCAGCTCTACTGGAATCAGCTCACCAAGAAGATGTACAGCGATTCCTTTATCCACATCGTTCGCTCCGACCGCATCATCGAGGGCTACGGCTTCGAGAGCGACCAGAGCATGACTTCCTACACCGTGCACCGCCCCACGGCCATTCTGCCGGCCGAACGGGGCAGCGGCCGCGCAGACACCGTGGCGCCGGCCGACACCGTGCTGCCGGACACCGCCGCATCGCGGCCACGCCGACAAAACCCCTCGGGGCGACGGCGCATGGCGGCGCAGCAGCCCGAAGTGCTTGCACAATAAGCCCTCAACCCTCTCAGATTAACCCAAAAACTTACACGCTTGGAAACCTGGATAATAATAACAGTAGTATCGCTTCTGCTCTCGGCCCTCTTCTCGGGCTGCGAGATGGCCTTTGTCACCGGCGACCGCGTGCGCGTGGAGCTCGACAGCAAGCGTGGCGGCCCGATAGGCGCCATCATACGCCGATTCTACTCCAACTCGGAGCTGTTCATATCCACCATTCTGGTGGGCAACAACGTGGTGCTGGTTATCTACGGTATGGGGGCGGCCATGCTTCTGGAGCCCTATCTGCGCATGGTGTGGGCCAACGAAGCCTTCGTGCTCATTGCCCAGACGCTGATTTCGACTTTGGTTATCCTCTTCACCGGCGAGTTCTTCCCCAAAACCATCTTCGGCATCAACCCCAACAGCTCGCTGAAGATTTTCGCTATACCGGTCTACATTTTCTACGTTGTGCTCTACCCCGTTTCGGTGTTCACAGCGTGGCTCTCGCGCATGCTCATGCGCCTTGCCGGCGTCAAAGACCGCAACAAACCCCTGCACCTCATCTCTATGGGCGACCTCAACGACTACATCGAGGAGAGCATCGACGACCTCGAGGAAAAGCAGCAGACGGTCGAAAACGAAGTGAAAATTTTCCGCAACGCTCTGGACTTCAGCTCCACCCACGTTCGCGACTGCATGATACCGCGCAACGAGATAGTTGCCGTAAACATCGACGGCACCACCCGCGACGACCTCGCGGCACTCTTCATCACCTCCGGGCGCTCCAAAATCATCGTTTACCGCACCGACATCGATTCTATTTTGGGTTATATCCACGTCAGCGAGCTCTTTGATCCGGCCAAGGACTGGCGCGAGCACATCAAACCCGTGCTCTACGCTCCCGAAAACCTGATGGCCAACACTATGATGCGGCGCCTGCTGCAGCAGAAACGCTCCATAGCCATCGTGGTCGACGAGTTCGGTGGCACCGCCGGCATGCTCACTCTGGAGGATCTTATGGAGGAAATATGCGGAAACATCGAGGACGAGCATGACACCACGCGCCTTACGGCCAAGAAAGTGGCCGACGGCGTCTTCGAGTTCTCCGGACGGTGCGAGATTGCGGAAATCAACGAGCGTTTCGACCTTGAGATTCCCGAGGACGACGCCTACCAGACACTGGCAGGGTATATACTCCACACCACCGGCACAATTCCCGCACAAGGACAGACGGTTATGGAGGGCAAATACCGCTTCGACATACTCCGCAAGAGCGCAAACCGCCTTGAGCTTATCCGACTCAGCCTCGCACTGCCGGAAGAGGGCCGAACTGACCAAAAAGACTGACACTATGGAACTTGCAACCACCTCAGCCTCCGCTTCGCAGTCGACGGCAGCCCGCGCGGCCGTCTTCGCCGCCTCCTCGCTGGGCGCCGGTGCCTGCATAGGCATCGCCGCAATGACATATCTCCGCCTCGGCGGCCTTGAGGGCTGCGTGCTCTTTGCCTTCGGGCTTATGGCGGTGGTGTTCTTCGACTTGCGTCTTTTCACCGGGCGCAGCCAGTTCGCATGGGGGCGACCAGACCCCGCCGACCCGCGTGCCTTGGGCTACGGCGCCTTAGCCGCTATGCTGCTGCTCAACATAGCGGGCTGCGCGGCCATGACGCTCATCGCCGACAGCGCCGCCTGGGCCATAGACCCATCGACGATAGTGATGAAACGGCTGAACGACGGCGCCCTGCTCAGCGGCCTCCGCGCCATTCCCTGCGGATTCATCATGACACTGGCCGTGCGCTCTGCCAAGGCCGGCACATGGTGGCCACTGCTCTTCGGGGTGCCCACTTTCATTCTCTGCGGATTTCCTCACTGCGTGGCCGACGTGTTCTACTACGCCGCCGCCCCGGCGCCTCTGATTGATATGCCTGCCCGCATGACCATGGTCTATCTCTCCACGGTGGTCGGCAACTACCTGGGCTGCAACATATACCGTGCTTTCAAAACCTCAGCTTTATGATTAAAAACCTGCTTTTCGACCTTGGAGGCGTGATTATCGACATAGAACGCGAGCGCTGCGTACGCGCCTTTGAGGCTCTCGGCCTCGAGCAAGCCGACTCCTACTTCGGCGACTATGCCCAAACCGGCGTCTTCATGCAGATTGAGGACGGAAGCATCAACGAGGACCAGTTCCACAACTATCTTCGTCACCGCTTGCCCTCGGGCACCACAAACGCCCAAATAGACGAGGCCTTTCAGCGCTTCATCGTCGGCATCCCCGTACACCGCCTGCAGGCTCTGCGCCGGCTCCGCGAGCAAGGCTACAAAATCTATCTAATCAGCAACACCAACCCCATAATGTGGAACGGCATCATCGATTCCGAGTTCCGCAAAGAGGGTCTGACGCGCGAGGACTATTTCGACGGCATGATAACCTCCTTCGAAGCCAAATCGGCCAAGCCCGACACCGAAATCTTCCTCAAACTTCATCAGAAATACCATATCCGGCCGGCAGAAACGCTGTTTTTCGACGACTCCCGCGCCAACACAGAGGCCGGACGCAGTCTCGGCCTGCACGTTGCCCTGGTCAAGCCCGGCACGGAGTTCACAGACTATCTTCCGGCCGAATGACGCGGCCCGCAACTGCCGCCACGGTGGGTATGTTCGACGGCGTTCACCTCGGACACCGCACAATACTGGACACCCTGACCGAATACTGCTCGCAAACCGGGCTGGAGCCCCGCGTGTGCACCTTCACAACGCATCCTATGGCCCTTCTGACGCCCGAACGCACACCGGTGCGCATAAGTACCAACGCAGAGCGCCGGCGCCTGCTGAAAGAGGCGGGAGTGGACCGCGTCGACGAGCTCGACTTTGCCGACATACGCGCCTTGACGGCGCGTGAATTTCTCGAACGTCTGGCCGAGGAAGGCACCCGGGCGCTCATCATGGGCTTCAACAACCACATAGGCTGCGACCGCCTCAACGCCGCGCAGGCCGCCGACTTGGGCATAATGCCGGTTGTGGAGGCGCCGGTGTGTCCGGGCCGCGAAGGCATCAGCAGCAGCGCCGTGCGGGCCGCTCTTGCCGACGGCCGCGTGCGCGATGCCGCCGCAATGCTCGGACGCCCTTACACCATCACCGGCGTCGTTGCGTCCGGCAACCGGATAGGGCGCACAATAGGGTTCCCAACGGCCAATATCAGCCTGCCGGAGCAGATGCTGCCGGCCGACGGCGTGTATGCCGTCGACGTCGAAATACCCGGCGAGGAAGCCCCACGCCGAGGCATGGCCAATATAGGCATGCGGCCCACCGTGGGTGGCGCCGGGCGATGGCTGGAGGTGAATATATTCGACTACGCCGCCGACCTCTACGGCAAGCCCGTCGGTGTGCGCTTTCTGGAGCGGCTGCGCGCCGAGCGGCGCTTCGGCAGCCTGTCCGAGCTGCAAGCAGCCCTCGAAGCCGACCGCGCCGCCGCCCGCCTGACGCCTGCGCCCTAACCGATTTATTGCCGGGGGCCGAAGATGGCGGTTCCGATGCGGACGTGTGTGGAGCCGGCGGCGATGGCAAGCGGGTAGTCGTCGCTCATGCCCATAGAGATGATGTCGAAGCCTCGCAGGTCGGGGGCGGTGCGCAGGGCATCGGCGGCGGCCTCTGCGATGGCAGCGAAGTCGGCCGCCACGCGCGCAGTGTCGTCGGTGTTGGATGCCATGCCCATTATTCCGCAGATGTGGGTCGCACGGAGGCTTTCAAAGCGTCTGAGATTGAAAAATTCGTGTAGCTCCGCCGGGGAGAATCCGAATTTTGTATCCTCGCGGGCCACGTGGACCTGCATGAGGACCCGGCTGACTATTCCGGCGCGTTCGCTCTCTGCATCGATGACTTGCAGAAGCCGCTCGGAGTCAACACTTTCGATAAGGTGTACGCGACGCGTCGCCACGAGCTGGCGTACTTTGTTGGTCTGCAGATGGCCGATAAAGTGCCAGCGCACATCGTCGGGAAGCAGAGGGATTTTAGCGCACAATTCCTGCACGCGGCTTTCGCCGAAGGCACGCTGGCCGGCATCGTAAGCCTGGCGGAGTTGCTCGGCGGGATGAAATTTTGACACCGCCACCAGCTCCACGCCTTCGGGAACGGAGGCGCGGATGGCGGTGAGACGAGTTGCTATGGTGTCGGGGGCGGTCATTTGCGTCAGTCGACCACTTTCATGCCGTAGACGTCCATCAGTGGCGTTTCGGCAATGGATACGACTTCATAGTCGGCCAGGGTGCCTTCCATGCCCTTGATGAAGTTATCGAGGGCATCCTTGAAGTTGGAGGCCTGCACCAGAATTTGGGAGATGGAGCGCTTTTCGGTTGCGGTCTTCTCGTCGATGGTTATGAAAGCCACCTTGACGAGATACCAGCGGTCGGCGCCCTCGTTGAAGAAAATCTCGGATATGCGGGTGCGCTTTACGGCATCGACGGAGAACTCGCCCGATATGAAGGGTCGCTGCTCCTCGGTGATGCGAGCCTCGGCTTCGGTGAAGCTGAGGGCATCGACCAGATAGGGTTCGGAAACTTTCTTGGCGGCTCCGTTTTCCTGGAGCTTGTCGTATTTTACTTTACATTCAAACCAATTTGCCATTGTCTTTTTTACTTTAAGATTTTAAGAATGTGCGCCGCCACGGAGCAGTGCGGCGAGTTCGACCATACCCTCGGAGGCCTTTTTGGGAATCACGGTGACTCCGGCGGGGACTGCGCTCGGGTGAGGGTCGATGTAGTAGATAGGCACCCCGCGACGAACGTAGTGGAGCAGCGCCGCTGCGGGATATACCTGCAGGCTGGTGCCGATGATGACGAAAACGTCGGCCTGAGCGGCAAGTTCGGTGGCCGGCTCGAACATGGGGACGGCCTCCTGGAAGAAAACGATGTGGGGGCGCACATGGTGGCCGTCGATGATGGTGTCGACAGTGGTTTCGTCCTCCGGCCGGAGCTGATAGACAAGCGATTCGTTGTCGAGGGCGCGCACTTTCAAGAGTTCGCCGTGAAGGTGAAGCACCTTGGAGGAACCGGCGCGCTCGTGGAGGTCGTCGACGTTCTGGGTGATGACGTATACGTCGAAAATGTCCTCCAGCTCGCGCAAGGCGCGATGTGCGGCGTTGGGCTCCACGGAGGCGAGCTGGCGGCGCCGTTCGTTGTAGAACTTGTGGATCAGAGCCGGGTTTCGACGAAAGCCGTCGGCACTTGCCACGTCCATGACGGGATATTGCTCCCAGAGGCCTCCGGCGTCGCGAAAGGTTGTGATGCCGCTTTCGGCGCTTATACCGGCGCCGGTGGAGACAACCAGTCGGGGTTTGCGGATTTCAGCGGTCATCGAGGGTGAAGTTTATTTCGTTGCTGTTCTGCTTTTTGCGAGGTTCGGGCGCCTCGATGGGAGTAGCCTTTGCGACAGCGACCTTGCGCTTGTCGCGGCGGAAGGCGGGGCTGTTTTCGAGCTGCTCGATGGCCTCGTCGTTGTCGAGCTGGTCGGGGGTGAGGATGTAGTAGTTCTGTGTTTCCTGCTTGCGTCGGTAGTCGGCAACCTTGTCCTGGCCGTATGCCTGAGCGATGCCCCGATCGATAGGTTCGGGTTCGTCCTGCTCGTCGTGGACGCCTTCGATGATACGGTCGCCGGTGCCATGTTCGATAGTAACGTCGAAGCCGGAAGCCAGCACGGTGAACTTGATTTGGTTTCCGAGTGACTCGTCGTAGCCCCAGCCGAAAATCACCTTTACGCGGGCGCTCATATCGTTGACGAAGTTGTTTGCCTCGCTTATTTCGCTCATCTTCAGCGGCGGATCGATCTGACGGCTATAGTAGAAGGCGAAGAGGAGGTGGCGCGAGGATTCAATGTCGGTGTCGCACAGCAGGGGCGAGTGGAGAGCGTTCTGGATGGCCTTGCTCATACGGTTTTCGCCTTCGCCGTAGCCCACGGAGATGAAGGCTGTGCGGCCGTTGCGCAGGGTAGTGGTGACGTCGCGCATGTCGATGTTGATCACCGAGTGGTTGGTGACCATTTCGGTTATGCTGCGCGATGCCGTGGCCAGGATGTCGTCGGCCTTGGAGAAGGCGGCGCTCCACTCCATATCGGGGTATATGTCGCTGAGACGGTCGTTGTTGATCACCATCAGAGCGTCGACGTTTTTCTTCAGGCGTGCCGCGCCGTCGAGGGCGCCGCGCATCTTGTCCATGCCCTCGAAGAAGAAGGGAATGGTGACGATGCCCACCGTGAGCACGCCGCGCTCCTTGATTACGCGTGCCACCACGGGGCTTGCACCCGTTCCGGTGCCGCCGCCCATACCGGCGGTTATGAACACCATGTCGACGCTACGGTCGACCAGGCGTTCGATTTCGGGCACACTCTCTTCGGCGGCGGCAGCGCCAACCTCGGGGTCGCCGCCGGCGCCCAGACCCTTGCAGAGCTTGGGACCGAGGAGCAGCTTGGTGGGAGCGTTGCAGTGGTTTAGGGCCTGCCGGTCGGTGTTCATGGCCACAAATTCGACACCCTTGATGTTCTGGGTGCACATATAGTTGATGGCGTTGCCGCCGCCGCCACCGGCCCCGATAGCTATTATGATGGGGTCGGAAGCCGACTGGGGCATTGCCGGGTTGTCAAGTTTCTGGAGGAGTTCGGAGTCTTCTGCTTCTGCCATAGTAATTGGAGTGGGGAGAGAGAGTATGGTGAATAGTAACCTCAGTTTCTGTCGTTGTCGTCCTGTTCGGGGTCTGCGAAGATTCGCGCGAAGCGGTCGCGGAAGCTTTCGATGATGCTCTTTCCGGAGCGTTGCTCGCGTGCGGGCTGCTCGTCGGCTTCTTCTTCGGGTTCTTCGTCGTCCTCGCCGTCGTCGCCGCCCCAGTAAGCGGTGCGGTTATTTCGGGGCGTGTCGTCGTCGGCATCATCATCGTCTTCGAGGAGGTCGTCGTCGTCCTCGTCGCGATATGACGAGGTTTTTCGGGCCGGAGGTGCCGGCGGCGTGGCGGCGCGGCGCGGACGCTCATCGGCGGGCTCGTCGTCGACTATTTCGCGCACTTCGGCCGGCTCGGGGTCGGCTTCCGTCTCCAGCGGCGAGAGGCCCTCAGTATCATTGTCGGCGGCCATGAGCATGGCCACGATGTCGATGTTTGCCGTTGTGGCCTGCGCGGGGTCGGCAAAGCGCACGCAGGCGGGCAGTGCGGCGGTGCGCACGGCCAGTCGGCTCTGGGCGCCCAGCATGGTTCCGAATTCGGGCAGGCGGCTGCCACCGCCGGTGAGGATAATGCCGGCGCCGAGGTTTTCGGCACCTATGGCGCTGACTTCAATCTGGTTGACGATGTTTGCGGCAATCTCGCCGGCGCGGGCGCGGACGTAGTTGTTGACTTCCTCGGCGTTGGCGCTCTCGGCGGGGTTTTCGCTGAGGTCGCCCAGGGTGATTTTGAAGTCTTCGGCGGCGGCCTCTGTGAGAGTCAGACCGGCCATAAGGTCGCGCGTGATAAGCCGCGAACCCATCGGGAGAGTGCTCAGGAAGGCGAGGGTGCCGTTTTTATAGATGGCGACGGTGGTAGTTTCGGCTCCGAAGTCGACCAGGGCGCAACCGAGCTGACGGTCGTCGTCGGTTAGGACAGCGTCGGCCAGAGCGAGCGGCCGCAGTTTGTAGGCCACGTTGCCCGAGCGTATTGTTTCGAATTTGAGACGCTCGAGGTTCTGGCGGTTTTCGCGGGCGCAGGTGAGCATGAGGAATTCGCCGCGAAGGTTGTTGCCTACGGTTCCGACGGCGGGGCTTACCTGGACGTTGTTGACGTAGTAGTTTCGCGCAATGGTCTCCTCGATGTTTTTGGAGGCGAAGAAATCTTTCTCGGCCTCGTTTCGGAGGCGGCGTATGGTCTGCTCGCTCACCTCAATCTCTTTGGGGAACTGTAGGGTGGCCGTAGCGGGCGTTCCGCCCAGGGAGCGACCACCCAGCGAAAGGGTAACGGCCATGACCTTACGCGGGGCCACGGCGGGGTTTGCTTCCAGGCGGCGGATAATATCGTTGACGGCGGCTGAAACTTCGCGCACATTCTGCACGCGGCCGTGGCGCACGCTGTTGGGGGCATGCACTTCCTCGACGGCGAGAACCGTGATACGGCCGTCGGAGCCGACAACGGCAGCGGCGCCTTTTATTTTGGACGAGGCAATCTCGATTGCTACTAAGGATGAGGCTTCCATCGGTTTTGTGGTATAAGGTCAGGGGGCTTCCATGCCGGCCAGGGCTATGCTGTCCGGTATATGGGTGGTTTCATTGTCGAAGTGGTCGAGGATGCCGGACTGTTCCTCCACTGTTACGAGCTGAGGAGGCGCCGGCGCTTTGTCGCGGCGGGTGGCGACAACCTGACCGCGCCATTTCACGGCCAGAGTGTCGTAGTGCATCCATCCTACCGTGGGCATTACCTGGCGGTAGAAAGCCTGCAGGCGCCGGAACTTGTCGGCCACCATGGAGGTGTCGCCGAAGTTTACGACGTGTCCCACCACTCGAGGCACAAGGATGATGTCGCCGTCGGGCTCCTGGGTTACGGTGGCTACTATGCTGCCGGCGTCGGGGTCGCGGGCTATGAAGTCGAGCAGGGGGAGGAGACGCTCGGCAGGATGAATGCTGTCGAAGGAGCCCACCACGACCGGCACGTCGAGGTGGTAGCGGAGTTCGGCCGATATTTTCTTGCCGCAGATGTTGATGTAGTACGACTCGGGGCCGTCGAAGACGCGCGCCACGGGCACCATCGGTGTCACTTCGAGCCGCAGACGGCCGTTGGTGAGTATGTTGGCGTTGACGGTCTCTATCTTGTCGGAGGCATCGAGCCGTCGCTCCAGGCCGTAGAGATCGAAAGCCTGCCGGCGCACGCGGAAAGCGGTGTCGGAGTCGAGGCCGCACTCGCGGGCTATGTCGGCGGCGGTGATGAAGCGGCTTGCGGGGTCGGCCATGACAATGTCCACACCGGTGAGGGTGTCGGCCTGCGCCATACGCCAAGTGACCGGCACGGCAAAAGCCACGTAGGCCACCATGACCAGCGTGAGCACGCACATCCACACAGATTTCTTGTTCATTGTCAATACCTTAAGGAGAGATGAGCGAAAAAGTTACTTCTTGAGAGCTTGCACCAACGCGGGCACCAGAAGACTGAGGTCGCCGGCGCCGAGCGTCAATAGGATTTCAAAGTTACATTTTTTTGCCGTATCCACAAAATCTTCTTTGCGAATGAGGCTTTTCCGGGGCGTTTTGAGGCGGTCGAAGATTATTTTCGACGACACTCCGGGGATAGGTTGCTCGCGGGCCGGATAGAGGTCGGTGAGTATAACCTCGTCGGCAAGGTCGAGGGCGGCGGCAAACTGGGGCGCGAAGTCGCGGGTGCGGCTGTAGAGGTGGGGCTGGAAGGCCACGGTGAGGCGTCGGCCCGGGTAGAGGGCGCGGACGGACTCTATTGAGCGGCGTATTTCGTCGGGATGGTGGGCGTAGTCGTCGATTACGGCGCGTCCGTGGGGGCCGCTCTCGCGCAGGTGGAACTCGAACCGACGCTCCACGCCGGGATAGCTTGCCATGGCGGCGCGAGCCAGCTCTGGGGTGAGTTGTCCGGCGATGTCGACGGCGGCAAGGGCGGCGGTGGCGTTGTCGATGTTTACGTCGACGGGCACGCCGAGCTCAATGTCGGCTATGGTGCCGCGCGGGCCGGTGAAGTCGAAGAACATACGGCCGTCGGCGACCCGCACGTTTGAGGCGCTGTAGTCGCCCTCGCCGCGGCCGTATGTGAATACGCGGACGCCCTGCGGGGGACGGGGCGTGAATTTGAGGCCGGTGTGCATGAGCAGTGCGCCGTCGGGGCGGATAAGCTCGGTGAAGTGCGAGAAACTTTCCAGATAAGCCTCTTCGGTGCCGTAGATGTCGAGATGGTCGGGGTCGGTGGCGTTGACGACGGCCACATAGGGCGTGAGCTGGTGGAAGGAGCGGTCGTACTCGTCGGCTTCTACCACGGAGAACTCGGTGCCGGGGTCGAGGATGAGGTTGCTGTTGTAAGCTCCGCGCATAATGCCTCCGAGGAAGGCCTCGCAGCCGGCCGGTCCGGTGTGCATGATGTGGGCTGCCATGCTGGATGTTGTGGTTTTGCCGTGGGTGCCGGAGAAGCAGAGGCTCTTGGTGGCGCGGGTGATGTGTCCGAGCACCCATGCGCGCTTGCGCACCTCGAAACCACCGGCGCGGAAGAAGGAGAGAGGGATATTCGCGTCGGGCACCGCCGGGGTGTAGACCACCAGAGTGCCTTCGGGGTTGCGGTAAGGCTCGGGGACGGCCTCCATGGAGTCGAGGTAGCTCACGGTGCAGCCTTCGTCGGCCAGTTCGCGGGTGAGGGTGCTTTCGGTGCGGTCGTAGCCCGCCACGGGCAGACCTTTGGAGAGGAAATATCGTGCCAGAGCGGCCATTCCGATGCCGCCTATGCCCGCAAAGTATACTCGCTTGATTTCCATTGTCAGTTTTTGTTCGACTCTACTATTTTGTCTATTTCGTCGGCTATGCGTTCGTCGCTGTCGGAGCGGCCGAGCGCGAGGATGTTTTTCGAAAGTTTGTCCAACTCGGCGGGGTCGGCCACCAGTCGGCATATCTCGGGCCAGAGGACCTCGGGGGCGTCGGCATCGGTCACCATCACTGCAGCGCCGCGGTCGACGAGGGCCTCAGCGTTATGGCGCTGGTGGTCTTCGGCGACATTCGGCGAGGGAACGAGCACGGCGGCTTTGCCGAGCATTTCGAGTTCGCTTATGGTACCGGCTCCGGCGCGCGCCACAACCAAGTCGGCGGCGCGATAGGCTGTGGCCATGTCGGAGATGAACTCTCCGGAGCGCAGCCAGGCGGGTTCTTCGCCGCCGAGGGCCTCGCGGCAGCGCTCGCCATCGACTTTGCCGGTCTGCCAGTAAACGCTGAAGGTGCCGTCGGCCGACTTGTTGTTAACAACATTTATCATCACACTGTTCAGCGTGCGGGCGCCCAGGCTGCCACCCACGATGAGCACCAGGGGCTTGTCGGGGTCGAATCCGAGAGCTTCCTTGGCCTGCGCCTGCGTCATCGAGCACTCGGCGAGGGACTTGCGCACGGGGTTGCCGGTGAGCACGATGGTCTCGGCGGGGAAGAAGCGGTCCATGCCTTCGTAGGCGGTGCATATTCGGCGCGCCTTCTTGGCCAGCAGTTTGTTCGTGACGCCGGCATAGCTGTTCTGCTCCTGCAGCAGAGTGGGCACGCCACGGCGCTGCGCGGCCTTCAGGGTGGGTCCGCTGGCGTAGCCGCCCACCCCGACGGCGATGTCGGGCTTGAAGGTTTTGACTATACGTCGCGCCTTGCGCAGGCTGCGGAAGAGCTTGAAGAGCACTGCTATGTTGCGCCAGGGGCGTCGGCGGTCGAAACCGGCCACGGGCAGCCCCTCGATAGCATATCCGGCGGCGGGCACGCGGGTCATCTCCATGCGGTCTTCGGCGCCGACGAAGAGAATTTCGGCGTCGGGATGGCGTCGGCGCACGGCGTCGGCGATAGAAAGAGCCGGAAAGATGTGGCCACCGGTGCCACCTCCGCTGATTAGCACGCGCAGCGGTCGGGATGCGTTATTTGGCATTGTCGGGTGTTTTAACGGGTGGTGCCACCATAGTCGGGTTGTCGGACACGGCGGTGTTGGGAAGGAGGTCGGTCTCTTGTCGGGCCTGGTCGCCGGTGTCGGTGACGCGCACGGCATGTCGGGCCACGGAGAGCATGATTCCGAAAGCCAGACTGGTGGCCAGCACCGACACGCCGCCCTTGCTGATCAGGGGCAGGGGCTGGCCCGACACCGGGAAGAGACCCGATACGATGGCCATATGGTAGAGCGCCTGAAAGACAATGGTGAAGGCGCACCCCATGGCCAGCAGGGCCGGCAGGGTCTGCTTGAACTGCATGGTGAGCTTGGCGCTTCGGCCAAGTATCCACATGTAGACCGCAAGTAGGAAGAGGCCGACGAAGAGGCCGAATTCCTCGATTATGATAGCGAAGATATAGTCGGAATAAGCCAGGGGCAGACGGGCGTTTTCGCGCGACATGCCGATGCCGACGCCGGTGAGGCCGCCGTGGGCCTGCGCCATGTAGCTGAGTTGCTCCTGCTGGTGCTCGCTGGAGAAGGGCTCGAGGTGCTTGTTGGGTCGGAAGTGGTCGGCGATACGGTTGTTCCACACGGTGCCGCGTCCCTGGCCGGCGGCTTCGTCGACTTCGGTCTGGTTGAGTTGGGCCACGCGCTCCTGACGCTCCACCACAGCCGGATCGGGCGCGCGGTGCGTCTTGACGTAGAAGGCGGCGGCGCCCAGACCGCCCACAACGAGCAGGGCGATGCCGAACTTCTTCCAGCTCATGCCGCCCACGAGCATCATGGCAAAGCCGATGGCAAGCACGATAATAGTGTTCGACAGGCCGTGCTCAAAGAGCAGGCCGGCACATACGAGCATGAATATTATGCAGGCCACCAGACCACCTGTGGTGATGTCGTGGGTGGCTTTGCGGGTTCGGTCGCGGAAGCGGGTCAGAATCCAGGCCATACCGAGGGCCACGGCCAGCTTGAGGGCGTCGGCCGGCAGTATCTGCACTCCGCCGACCACCAGAGCGCGCTTGGCTTCGTTGATGGTGCCTTCGCTGCCGGCAAAGTGTACGCCGACCATAAGGACAATGCAACCCAACACGAAGGGCGGAATAAGCCCGTAGATGAAGCGGTAGTGCATGCGCTGGCAAATGAACATTATCACCAAGCCGATGGCGATGAAAGTGCCGTGGCGCACAACCGGCCCGAAAATGTTGCCGTCGGTAACCTCCTGGATGGAGGCCGAAAAAAGCTCCACCAAAGCGGCCATGACGAGCACTAAGTACGTGCCCCACAGATAGAAATCGGTACGCAAGGGGCGGGAGGCAGCGGCCGGAGCCGCTGCCTCGGGCGATACCGTAGGCGAGAGAGTGTTGTCCATTTGTTGCTTTATAAGTGTGCAAAGTTACAAAATTCGCCACACCGCCGCAACACACCCCGCGCCCTTTCTTGTGCCTAAAAACCTTTTTCTTTCGCTTTTTAATACGCTCTTTCAGCTGATTTGGACAATTGAGATAAAAGGGTAAGCGTGATTTGGCGGATTGAAATATTTTTTGCAACTTTGTGGCGTAAGCATTTCCGTAAGCTGACTAATACCCTAAGGCTATGAAAACCTCTATTCTCAGAATGATGGCTTTGGCCGTGCTGGCGGTAGGTCTGAGCGCCGCAGCCGCCGACAACGAAAAGGAATACCGCAAGTTGCTCAGTCGCATCGATGTGCCGGCCGAGGCGCTGGCGCTTCCGGCCGACACCACGGCTTCGGCTTTCTGGAACATCGCTCTTGGCTGGGACGCGGACTTTACGCGCTTTCAGAACGATATCGCCAAGGGCAAAGGCCTGGAGCGTCAGGCACTTGACCTCTACTCGGAGCTTCAGCGTTTCTATCCCGACTACAGTACGCTGATTGTGAGGGAATACGACGACAAACTCGATTCCATAGCGCGCAGCGTGGGCGTTGCGACCGACAGCGTGTCGGTTCATCTCATCCGGTGCGTTCACCCGTTGGTTTTCAGCGCTTTGACCGACCGTGGCTTCGCCATTCTCATCCCTACGGCCTTGATGGGCCGTCCGGGCATAAACGACGATATCGTCGGCGCTTATATTGCCCGGGAGTACGCCCACTGCGCCCTTCGCCACCGCCTGCAGGCGCTCTATAAGGACTGTAAGAGCGAGCGTCGCGCGCGGATAGGACGCGGATTTGCCATCGCCGGTGCCGTTGCCTTGGTTACGGCGGCAGCGATAGTCGACGACGGCAGCAACGATGTCTACGTCTATAACCGGATGACGCAGAACGTCACGGTGGAGACCGGCACCCCGGAACCTCAGCCGTTGGCTCTGACATATGGTTTCGACTTCGACACCGACCAGATTTTTCAGGCCGACCTCTGGGCATGGCGCGCCTTGGACCGCCAGGGCAAGGGAGACGCTTATATGCGGAGCCTGATGCTGATTTCGGCCGACGGTGCCGACCCAAGACTCTACTCCAACTGGCCCACAACGATGCAGCGCCTCAACTTTCTGAATTATGCCTCGGGGAATTGATATGAAGGCACTTAAATTCGTTTTAGCGCTGTTGGGCCTGCTCGCAGCAACGGCAGCGGAGGCCGGCCGCCCCGACTCGGTGAGCGTGCTGTTCGTGGGCAACAGCTATACCTACTGCCACGATATGTACAAAATGGTAGGCGAACTTGCCGAAAACACTTATGTTCATCCCGGCCGCAAGCTGAAAGTGGGCTGCCGGGCGCGTACGCCGGGCGGATGGAGTTTCGAGCGCCATGCCTCCAGCGCCGAGACCGCCGAAGCAATAGCCCGCGGAGGCTACGACTTTGTTGTGCTTCAGGAGCAAAGCGCCCGGCCGGCCATGCCGACCCAAACCGTTGCCCGACAGACTTATCCCTATGCCTTTGCTCTCGATAGTCTTGTGCACGCCCACAATCCGGAGGCCAAGGTAGTGTTTTATATGACTTGGGGCCACAAATACGGGTGTCAGGACGAGCACGACTACCCACTGATCGACACCTACGAGGGGATGCAGAACCGCCTGGCCACCAGCTATCTGGAGATGGCCTACCGCACGGGCGCCCTGTGCGCGCCCGTAGGCCAGGCGTGGCAACGCGTGCGGCGCGAGCGGCCCGACATTATCCTCTACGGCGAAGACAGCAGCCATCCGTCGGTTGCCGGGAGCTATCTGGCTGCCAATGTGATTTTCTGCACGATTACGGGCGCTCCCTATCAGAGCTATTACTTTGCGGGGCTTGACCCGGCCGTTGCGGAATATCTCCAGCAGGTGGCGCAGCAGACCGTGTTGGGCAATCGGCGGCTGATCAACCTCACGCCCCGGTGATTTTATTTTTTCGCGTTACGGGAATTTTGCGTACCTTTGTGGCCGCAAATTCACAGTGGACGGATTTGCCAGCTTGCAACCACTTAAAAAAATGCTAAAACATGAATTATCTCTTTACATCTGAATCCGTTTCAGAAGGCCATCCCGACAAGGTGGCCGACCAAATCTCCGACGCCATCCTTGATGAATTTCTAGCCCGCGACCCCAACTCGCGCGTTGCCTGCGAAACGCTGGTGACCACGGGGCAGGTTGTCGTTGCCGGCGAGGTAAGCTCCGAGAGCTATATCGACATTCAGGAGACGGCCCGCCGCGTCATCAATCAGATTGGCTACGACCGCAGCGAACTTCGCTTCGACGGCAACTCGTGCGGCATACTTTCGGCCATCCACGAGCAGAGCCCCGACATCAACCAGGGCGTAGACCGCAGTGAGCTCCGCATGCAGGGCGCCGGCGACCAAGGCATGATGTTCGGCTATGCCACCAACGAAACTCCGCTGCTTATTCCTCTCACGCTGGCCCTGAGCCACGGCTTGCTGATGACCCTGGCCGAGATTCGCCGCGAGGGCGTCGACATGACCTACCTGCGCCCCGACGCCAAAAGTCAGGTGACGGTGGAATACGGTCCGGACAACAAGCCGGTGCGCATCCACACCATTGTGGTGAGCACACAGCACGATGAGTTTATCGACGCTGCCGCCCGAGGCATCTCCCAGCAGGAGGCCGACCAAATTATGCTCGACACTATCCGCCGCGACGTGCACGACATTCTCATACCGCGCATGCGCAAGACTCTGCCCCGCGAGCTGGACGCCCTCTTCGCCGCCGACGATTTTATTCTACACGTCAACCCGACGGGCAAGTTCGTCATCGGCGGTCCCCACGGCGACACTGGCCTCACCGGTCGCAAAATAATCGTCGACACCTACGGCGGCCACGGCGCACACGGCGGCGGAGCCTTCTCCGGCAAGGATCCCTCCAAAGTAGACCGCTCGGCAGCCTACGCCGCCCGCCATATGGCCAAAAACATGGTGGCCGCCGGCATCGCCGACCGCGTGCTCGTGCAGGTTGCCTACGCCATCGGCGTGGCAGAGCCGGTGAGCCTGCACATCGACACTTTCGGCACCTCCCACGTCGACCTCACCGACGCAGAGCTGGCCGCAAAGATGGAGAAGCTCTTCGACATGACGCCCTATGGCATCTGCGAGCGCCTGAAACTGCGCGAGCCCATCTATCTGGAGACGGCAAGCTACGGCCACATGGGCCGCGCACCCCGCACTGTCACCAAAACGTTCCGCGACCACGGCCACGAACCTTTCGAGCGCACCGTAGAGCTATTTACATGGGAAAAGCTCGACCGCGTCGACAGCCTCCGCGAGGCCTTCGCCGACCATATGCGCTGAAAATACCACATTTAGGGTATTGCGGGCGCATGATTCCGGCCGTAACTTTGCAACCAGAAAGTTTACACGGAATTGTTTGTCATACAAGTCCTGCCGGCGGGAAGCCGGCGGGACTTTATGTTTTTTTGCGCCTCTTTTTTTCCAATACTTAGGTAAATTTTGAAATAATTTTGTGAGGCGCATGCCTCTGATCTTATAATACGCTAAAAATCAGATGTTTATTAACAA
>ENA-ORLW01000333-ORLW01000333.1-human-gut-metagenome-genome-assembly--contig:-NODE-333-length-71023-cov-5.629775_pt1 | contig 71023 bp, 92 predicted proteins | sample MGYA00243017_ERZ508829 | MGnify/ENA primary metagenome ERZ508829 (study PRJEB26277, sample SAMN04329776) | human gut metagenome | biome: human-associated habitat | host: Homo sapiens | place: USA...
ATGTAGAAGGGAGAACAAAAATGACAGATAAGGTTATTGAAAACAATCAGGTAACGGTGATGGGGGAAGTGGTAAGCAATTTTTCCTACAGCCATGAGATCTATGGGGAAGGATTCTACATGGTGGACATCAAATGTACGAGACTGAGCGACAGTTTTGACATTATACCGGTGATGGTCTCAGAAAGATTACTGGACGTGACAGCCAGCTATGTCGGAATGCTTTTGTGTGTGAACGGACAGTTTCGTTCCTACAATCGTCATGAGGAGCGCAAGAACAGACTGGTGTTGTCTGTGTTTGCCAGAGAAGTGAAATTTATTGAAGAAATGGAAGAAAGTTCGAAGACGAACCAGATTTATCTGGATGGATATATATGTAAGGAACCGGTGTATCGTAAGACACCGTTGGGAAGAGAAATAGCGGATCTGCTGCTGGCGGTAAACCGTCCGTACGGAAAATCCGATTATATTCCCTGTATCTGTTGGGGACGTAACGCCCGTTATGCGGAGCATTTCAAGGTAGGAGAGCGCTGTGCGATCTGGGGACGGATCCAGAGCCGTGAATATATGAAAAAACTGGATGAAGAGCATGTGGAGAAAAGAGTAGCTTTCGAGGTATCCGTCAGCAAACTGGAACTTCTGGAGGAGGCACAGGTGCAGGAATCCATCGTCTAACGACAAAAGATTGCAAAAAGTGACAATATATGGTATAAAAGAATGCATAGATATTAGTAACTGTGTACAGCTAGGGAGCGTCAGATACGCAGATAGACCATGAGGTGTGGAATGGCAGAAGGATGCATCTATATTTATACCGGCGATGGCAGAGGCAAATCACCGGCAGCGATTGGAAGAGCGGTACAGGCAGCGGTAGAAGGCAAGAGGGTCGTTATTATTCAGTTCCTGAAGGGAAAGGGACTGGGGGATTCCGATTTTTTACGCAGAATGGAGCCGGAGATCAAGCTGTTCCGTTTCGAGAAATCGGACGGTAATTTCGTGGAATTACCGGAGGAAAAGAAGCAGGAGGAGATCCAGAACATCCGTAACGGGATCGGCTTTGCCAAGAAAGTACTGACGACTGGAGAATGCGATCTGCTGATCCTGGACGAAGTGCTGGGACTGGTGGAGAAGGATATTATTACGGAAGATGACCTGAAGGCATTACTGGAATGCAGGGGAGATACGGATGTGATTCTGACGGGAATCACCCTGAACGATGAGATCTGTGTTCTGGCGGATGAAGTGTCCAAGATTGAAACGGTAAAATTCAAGGTCTGGGATTGACAGTCACATGGGTTGATGCTATCATAAAACTATATTTAAGAAGATAGAGGTTGCGTTTTTCAAGAGTATTTTTTCGGAGGTAACAGGTACCGATGAGGGAAGAAGAAAGGGGAACACGCCGAAAGATAAGGTATCCTGTATATGTTATCTTGGGCATACGTTTAAGAAGCGTATGACTGTCATCTCGTAAGCAGATGGGGCGCTATCAAATAAGCTTGGATAATCAGCGCCGGCGCCATTGTGCGCTGGCGTTTTGCAAATGGAGGAAGCATATGGCTATTTTTAAAGGAGCAGGCGTGGCAATCGTCACACCCATGAACGAGGACGGATCCGTCAATTATGAGAAATTCGGTGAACTGATCGAATTCCAGATCGCAAACGGCACAGATGCTATTATCGTATGCGGTACCACAGGTGAGTCATCTACCCTGACCCATGAGGAGCATCTGGATACTATCAAATACTGTGTGGACAAAGTTGCAAAGAGAATCCCTGTAGTAGCAGGTACCGGTTCCAATTGTACCGAGACTGCAGTATATCTGTCTCAGGAAGCGGAGAAATACGGCGTGGACGGCATTCTGCTGGTAAGTCCCTACTATAATAAAGCAACCCAGAAGGGACTGTATCGTCATTTCAAGACCGTTGCGGATTCTGTGAAGGTTCCCGCTATTCTGTATAACGTACCCAGCCGTACCGGCTGCAATATTCTGCCGGAGACCGTAGTGAAGCTGTGTAAGGACGTGGAGAACATCGTAGGTGTCAAGGAAGCCAGCGGCAACATCAGCCAGATCGCTCACCTGGCAGCCATCGGACAGGGCGTTGTGGATATTTATTCCGGTAATGACGACCAGATCGTACCCATTCTGGCCCTGGGCGGAGTCGGAGTTATCTCCGTACTTTCCAATGTAGCACCTACACAGACCCACGAGATCTGCCAGAAGTTCTTTGACGGAGATGTGGCAGGTAGCCGTCAGATGCAGTTAGATGCCATGGATCTGTGTAACGCACTGTTCTGTGAAGTGAACCCGATCCCTGTGAAGACCGCACTGAACATGATGGGAATGGGAGCCGGTGCGTTCCGTATGCCTCTGTGTGAAATGGAAGAGGCCAATGCCAAGAGGCTTGAAAAAGCCCTGAAGGATTATGGTGTCCTGTAGGCTGGAAAATAGAGAGCAAGAGTGGAAGAATCCCGCCTGTGAAATTTTTATCATGGGCGGGATCTTTTTTCAAAAAGTAACGATTCATAGTGCGCTTTTGCAAATGAATATGAGGGCTGCTGGATCGTTATTACAAAAATCATGATAGATGGGAGAAAAGAAAAATGGTAAAAATAATCATGCATGGATGTAACGGTAAAATGGGACAGGTGATCAGCGGACTGATCGCAGCGGACCCCGATATGGAACTGGTGGCGGGAATCGATGCCAGAGACGATGGACACAATCCCTACCCTGTATTCACAGATATTACCAAATGTGATGTGGCTGCAGATGCAATCATTGATTTCTCCGCAGCCGTGGCAGTAGACAAGCTGTTGGATTACTGCGTGGAGAAAAAGCTTCCCTGCGTGCTGTGTACCACTGGTCTGTCCGAGGCACAGCTGGCGAAAGTAGACGAAGCAGCGAAAAAGGTGGCCATCTTAAAATCCGCCAATATGTCCTTAGGTATCAACCTGATGTTAAAGCTTTTGAAAGAAGCTGCCGGAGTGCTGGCCAACGCAGGCTTCGATATGGAGATTGTGGAGAAGCACCACAATCTGAAGGTAGACGCTCCCAGCGGCACCGCACTGGCACTGGCAGATTCCATCAACGAGGAATTTAACGGTGAGTATGAATATGTCTATGACCGCAGCAACCGCAGAGAGCAGAGACCGAAGAAAGAAATTGGCATCAGCTCTGTCAGAGGCGGCACCATCGTCGGTGACCATGATGTGATCTTCGCCGGGGCAGACGAAGTGGTAACCTTCTCCCACACCGCCTACTCCAAAGCTGTCTTCGGTAAAGGCGCCGTACAGGCAGCCAAGTTCCTGGCAGGCAAGCCCGCCGGCATGTACAACATGTCTGATGTTATCAATGCAGCGATGTAATTACCTGGTAAAGTCATGAACTGACGAAGTGGATGGATGCCATGGCGATGATGTTTGTCGTAGAGTGTTGACATTTTCTTGAAAAGTGTTGAAGAACAGGGTGGAGCAAACACGATGTTTGCGACAGCCGATCCGCACCACGGATGGTGCGTGTAGGCGTGCCCGTGTTAAGTAGAACAAATGAATCACTTTTCCTAGAAAATTCACACCCGGAGACCTTACATCGAGGCATGGTATCCGTACGCTTCGTGAAGTAACATAGAAAGGTGAATTTCATGAACGAAATGGAACAGAAGGTTCTAAAGACCCTCTCACACCAATACAAAAATATAGCTGCAGCCTCCACAGAGATCATCAACCTCCAGTCCATCCTGAACCTCCCCAAAGGTACGGAACATTTCCTGACGGATATCCACGGAGAATACGAACAGTTCAACCATGTCCTGAAAAACGGTTCCGGTTCTGTACGCCGCAAGATCGACGAGGAATTCGGCAACACCATCAGCAACAAGGACAAAAAAAGCCTGGCAACCCTGATCTATTATCCAGAGAGCAAACTGGAGATTGTGGAAAGAGAAGAGGACAATCTGGAGGACTGGTACAAAATATCCCTTCATCGTCTGGTACAGGTCATTAAACGTGTCTCTTCCAAATACACCCGCTCCAAAGTCAGAAAGGCATTGCCGAAGGATTTCGCCTATGTCATCGAAGAACTGATCACGGAGAAGGAAGAAATCCAGGACAAAGAGGCATACTATAATGAGATCATCCATACTATCATCCGCATCGGCAGAGCACCGCAGTTTATTATTGCGTTAAGCCACCTGATCCAGCGGCTGGTCATCGATCATCTGCATATCGTCGGTGATATTTACGACAGAGGTCCCGGCCCTCATATTATTATGGATACTTTGTGCGAATACCATTCCGTGGATGTCCAGTGGGGCAATCATGACATGGTGTGGATGGGCGCGGCGGCCGGAAGTCTGGCCTGTATCGCCAATGTGGTCAGAATGTCTGCCAGATACGGTAATCTCGCCACTCTGGAGGATGGCTACGGCATCAACCTGCTGCCTCTGGCTACATTTGCACTGGAAACTTATGAGAATACCAACTGCGATGCCTTTACCATCAAGTTCAATACCGATTACAATACCAAGGATCTCGGGCTGGACACCAAGATGCATAAAGCAATTGCTATCTTGCAGTTCAAGTTGGAAGGACAGCTGATCATGAGACACCCGGAGTTCCATATGGAAGACCGGATGCTGTTGCATCGGATCGATTTCGAGAAAAAGACGATCTGCGTGGACGGCAAAGAATATCCCATGAAAGACGTGGATTTCCCTACGGTGGATCCTGTACATCCTTACGAACTCACGGAGGAAGAGAGCAAGGTCATGCTGCGCCTGCAGCAGGTGTTCATGCGCTGTGAGAAACTGCAGCGCCATGTAAAATTTCTGTTTTCCAAGGGCGGCATGTACAAAATTTACAACGGCAATCTGTTGTATCACGGCTGTGTCCCCTTGAATCCGGACGGCAGTTTCATGCAGGTGGAGATCTGCGGAAAAGAGTATTGCGGAAAAGCACTGTACGACATTCTGGAATATTACGCCAGAAGAGGTTATTATGCCAAGGAAGCCAAAGAGCGCGCTCTGGGACAGGATATGATCTGGTACATCTGGGCGGGCCCCGGTTCCCCGGTGTTCGGCAAGGCAAAAATGGCTACCTTTGAGCGGTATTTCCTGAAGGATAAGGAGACTCATATAGAAGAGAAAAACAGTTACTATAAGCTGTTGGAAAATGAGGAAGTCATCGGCAGAATCTTAGAGGAATTCGGTCTGGACAAGGCCGATGCCCATATCGTCAATGGTCATGTGCCCGTGGAACAGATCCATGGGGAATCACCCATCAAATGCGGCGGTAAGCTGCTGATCATCGACGGTGGCTTTTCCAAAGCATATCAGAAAAAGACGGGAATTGCGGGATATACGCTGGTATGTAATTCCAGAGGAATGCGTCTGGTAGCCCATGAACCTTTTGAATCTACGGAAGCGGCGATCATCAAGGAATCGGATATTTTCTCGGATTCCGTGGTGGTGGAGAATTTCCCCCGTAGAAAACTGGTGGCCGATACCGATACCGGCAAGGAGATCCAGGAGAATATCTTCTATCTGGAAGAACTCCTGGAGGCTTACCGGGAAGGTACGATCATGGAAGAGGTATAACTTATCTCTGGCCGGCTCCGGTGGTGGCAGTGGTAGAATTGTTGTTACCTGCAGTATCATTACCGTTGCCTACCAGGTCGTTGGTGATATCGGAGACACCGTTTGCGGCATCGTCCACGATATTGCCTACGGTATCACCGGCTTCTCCGATGGCATTGCCTGCATTGTCCAGCATGGAATCATTTTCTCCTACGGTGTTACCGTTGCCGTTCATGTCACCCATAGTGCTGTCGGTAGCGGCAGTTCCGGTCTCTGTGGTCTGCGCCTCTGTGCTCCCCTGAGCAGCAGGAGAGGTGGACGGAGAAGGAGAGGCAGCCATGCTGCCGGAGTTATTGTTGTTCTTGTTGGTGCCACAGGCGGTCGCCATACACAGGTAGACTGTGATGATGCCCAGAACCAGTAATTTTTTCCCGATGTGGGATGTTACGTTATTTGTCTTATTTTTCATAATGTCCTCCATTTCAAGATGCCCGTCAGGGATATTCAGTCCGAACCAAAGGTGGTCGGCTTGAGGGTAGTATGTGCGGATTTTAGAAAATAATTCAAAAAAATAAAAATCATTTGGAAGAAAACGAGGAAAAAGATGGAATTTCGCCCCTGTATTGATATTCATAACGGAAAAGTAAAACAGATTGTCGGTGGAAGCTTAAAAGATCTCGGTGATCGGGCGCAGGAGAACTTTGTCTCAGAACAGGACGCTGCCTTTTATGCAAAACTGTATCAGAAAAACAGTTTAAAAGGCGGACATATTATTTTATTGAATGCCTCGGACAGCCCTTATTATGAGGCAACGAAGGAACAGGCATTGTCGGCCCTGCGTGTATATCCGGGAGGATTGCAGGTCGGAGGAGGCATCACGGCGGAGAATGCGGCAGAGTATCTGGCAGCAGGGGCCTCCCATGTGATCGTGACGTCCTATGTGTTCAGGGAGGGACGGATCGACTATGACAGACTGGACAAACTGGTCCAGTCCATCGGAAAAGAGCACCTTGTGCTGGATGTAAGCTGCAAGCGTGCGGGAGAGCAGTATCTGGTAGTGACTGACCGCTGGCAGAAGCTGACAGAAGAAGCAGTGGATGAGGCACTACTTAAAAAATTATCTGCCTATTGTGATGAATTCCTGATCCATGCAGTGGATGTGGAAGGCAAGGCCCGGGGAATTGAACAGGAACTGGTAAAGTTTATTGGAAATTATACCGGAAATCCAATCACCTATGCGGGTGGTGTTCACTCCATGGAAGATCTGTATTTGTTAAAAAAACTGGGGCAGAACCGGATGAATGTGACCATCGGGAGTGCACTGGATCTCTTCGGCGGCAGCATGAAATGGGAAGATGTACTGACAGTGTGCAGAGAAAAATAGAAAGATCCGCAGGAACTATCATGTGATAGCGCCTGCGGATCTTATTTTTCGTTTATGATTAAAGTTTGGTTACGTTAACAGCCTGAGGTCCCTTTTCTCCATCTACGATATCAAAAGAAACGGCTGCGCCCTCTTCCAGGGTCTTGTAACCGTCCATGTTCAGACCGCTGTAGTGTACGAATACATCCTTGCCGGATTCATCGGAGATGAAACCATAACCCTTCTGGTTGTTGAACCACTTAACTGTACCTTTGTTCATAATAGATACCTCCACAAATTCTTTGCTGTCATTTACTTTTGCAATGTATACAACATTGTCTCAGCAAGTGCATCATAGCACAGCAGGTAGTAAAAGTAAATAGACGATTCTGTAAAATTGCACAAAAATTTATAGGAAATTCCCTTATAAATACGAATAAATGAAGAAAATATTGGGAAAATATTACAAAATTGTTAAGAAATGATTGCTGTAAGGGATTTCCTGTGGTAAAATGGGATGATGTTTAGCGGAGGTGACTCTATGAAAAGACGTAAACATAAGCGAAGATTGAACCATGTGCTGATCCTTACGTCAGACGCAGCAGATGCCAATGTAAAGCAGTTCCGTGTACGTGCATGGATCGTGGAAGTCGTGGTACTTCTGCTGTGTGTACTGATCGGCGGAGTGATCGGCTATTTTATCTACGAAGGACAGCTCTGGGAGAATGCCAGCAGACGGAGCCATGAACAGGTCGTGGCACTGGAAGAAGAGAACAAGACACTGAGCGAGCAGAACAGTAAGCTGGAAGCACAGGTGACGGAACAGGCGGAAGAGATACAGATCTTAAGCGACACCGTAAGCCAGAAGGTACAGAGTGAGAGCGAATTATCAGCAACTCTGGAAAAGCAGAGCCTTCCTACGGAATTCCCTCTGACGGGTTCTGCATCCATGGAGGAAGTAAGTGAGGGCGATCCCATGTGCATATTCCATGCATCGGTGGGAACTACGGTTGTGGCGGCAGCCAGCGGTACGGTCATTGCCATAAATGATGACGAGATCTACGGACACAGCGTGTGGGTGGATCATGGCAACGGTTATGTCACCATCTATCGGAATAAAGGAGATACCACAGTGAATGTGGGGGATTCCGTAGTACAGGGAACTACCTTGTTTGTCATCGGTGAAGATAATGCGGATCTGGGATACCAGATGCAGAAAGACGGAAGCTATATCAATCCTATGGATATGCTGGCAATCAGTGGTTGATTGCGGAAAGGTTTGGAAGATACATGTTAGGAAAAAAGAATGCAGATACAAAAATGAGCACACTGATCGGTGCCGGAGCGGAGTTGACCGGAGATTTTACATTGGACGGTTCTGCAAGAATTGACGGTAAGATTGGTGGTAACGTGACGGTGACAGGCAACCTGATCCTGGGAGCCGGAAGCATAGTCACAGGAGATGTACAGGCTGCATCTGTTCTGATAGGCGGGGAAGTGACCGGAAATATCACTGCACCGGAGAAAGCGGAACTGACAGCTTCGGCCAAAGTGCTGGGGGACATTGTTACAAAGGTGATCGTTATTGATGAACATGCCGTATTCCAGGGAAAAATCGATATGAACCAGACAGTTCCTGACAGAAAAGGTAAAGCCAGAACGGCCAAAGCGGTCCGGGCAGGACGCAAGAGTGCCAAGGCAGCCATCGCAGAAGCTCTGAAGGAAGTGGAAGAGGAAGAAAAGAGAGAAAATCAGAAGACTTCACAGACAGCAGAGACGGTGGAGAAGACAGAAACTCCAGCTGCGGAAACAACAGCAGCCAATACAAGCGAAGCATAAGAAGAATAAAAGATAAAATAAAAACAGGAGCGCCGTTTTTGAGTGCTCCTGTTTTTATTCATTAAGTTAAGAATTCTGTTCCGTTTCCTTTTTCTCCATACGTCCAAAGACCAGCTCGTAACCGTCGTTGCCGTAGTTCAGTGAACGGTTTACGCGGCTGATGGTGGCGGTGGAAGCTCCGGTCTTCTCGGCAATCTCCAGATATGTCTTGCCGTCCTTCAGCATGGCAGCCACTTCGAACCGTTGGGACAGAGACAACAGTTCGTTGACAGTACACAGATCTTCGAAGAAACTGTAGCATTCCTCACGGGACTGCAGACACAACACCGCATCAAAAAGGGAATCTACAGCGTCCGTTTTGATTTTTTTATTCATTATCGACACACCTTTCCATAGTTGTAATCAATACAACGCAACTATTAGTATTTTAGCATACTAAAGTTGTAAAGTAAAGGAGTGAAACAAAATAGTTATAAAATCTTTATAAATTCAGAGAACAGAGAAAAGGTGCAACTGTTGACATGTAGTTTTGAATACTATATAATGAATGCAAAAGAAAACAAGCGCTCGCAGAGCGAGCATTTGTTTTCTTGCATGCATTAACAAGAGAACCGTCTGCGAAGCAGACAGCAGAGTGCGAAGCACGGGTTATCGAGTCAATATTTTTGGAAACTACCTCACGGAAAGGACAGCAGGAACATTATGGCAGCAACAACAGAAGAATTACTTCAGATGATCTTACAGAGTCTGGAGAAAGTAGAATATATCAAGTCGGAAGACATTCCGAATATTGATCTGTATATGGATCAGGTACTGACCTTTATGGATCGTAAGCTGCGTTCCGCAGTGCGGCCCCAGACCGAAGACCGCATCCTGACCAAGACCATGATCAACAATTATGCGAAGAATGATCTGCTGCCGCCGCCGGTGAAGAAGAAATATTCCAAAGAGCATGTGCTGCTTCTTATTTTTATCTACTATTATAAAGGGATCATTCCCATGAATGAGATCCAGACGCTGCTTAAGCCCCTTACTGACCGCTATTTTCAGAACGGACAGGTCTTTGACCTGGAGAGCGTCTACAAGGAAGTGGTGGTGCTGGAGAAGGAACAGCTGGAGGATCTGAAAAAGGATGTTGTGGAGAAATTCCGCAGAGCAGAGGATTCCTTTACCGAAGTGACCGGAGAAGAGCAGGAGTTTTTACAGAAATTTGCCCTGATCTGCCTGTTGAGCTTTGATGTCTATATGAAGAAGATGATTGTGGAACAGCTGGTAGCGGATCTGGCAGATACGATGAAAGCACAGGAACCGGAGAAGGAAGCTCATAAGAAAAAGAATTAGACCGTTTTGGAAAGTAAAAGGACAATAGAATGAAAGCAATCATGGATCTTCATACGCATACTCTGGCAGCAGGGCATGCGTATAGTACCTTATTGGAGAATATAGATGCTGCATTGGCAATGGGCTTACAGTACCTGGGAATGAGTGAGCACGGACCGACTTCCCCGGGAGGCCCGCATAATTTCTTTTTCAGTAATTATAAAGTGATTCCCAGAATATATGACAGAGAAGAGAACACCGGCCGGGTAATACCGAAGCCAGATGGAAGTCTGCGCCTGCTATGCGGCGTAGAAGCAAATATCTGCAGTACAAACGGTGAACTGGATCTGGAAGAGCGCTATCTGCAGAAAATGGATTATGCCCTTGCCAGCATTCATCCCTTTGCCTTTACTGCGGGAAGCCGCAAGGAGAATACACTGGCATCTGTCAGAGCTTTTCAGAATCCTTATGTGAAAATACTTGGGCATCCCGATGACGGCAGATTTCCGTTGGATTATGACGAACTGGTGCGAGAGGCCAGACAGGCACAGGCGGTGTTGGAAGTGAACAATTCATCCCTGAATCCCCAGTCGGCCAGACAAGGAGGCAGAGAAAATATTACAGAGCTGTTAAAGACTTGCATGAAGTATGATCAGCCTGTTATAATGGGAACGGACAGCCATATGTGCTTTGCCATCGGAGCATTTGATGATGCAGAGCAGCTGATGCGGGAACTGGAATTTCCGAAGGAACTGGTGTTGAACTATGATCCGGAGAACATCCGTAAGCTGATTAACATAACATTATAGCTGATTCCACCCGGCAAGACCGGACAAGAATTCCAGCCGCAGACGGCAGGCCCCGTAAGAGGGCAGATAGGAGAACAAATGAAAGACGCAAATTGTGGATATTGTATGAGAGGAGAACTGTTAGACAAGTTCGGTATTTTTATCTGTGATCTGAAGGTAAGCAGCCTGATCCTGTTCAAGGAGCAGAGCCATCCCGGCAGATGTATCGTGGCATATAAGGACCATGTCAGCGAGATCGTGGACATCAGCGAGGAAGAGAGAAGATTATTCTTCGAGGATGTGGCTCATGCAGCCAAAGCTATTCATGCAGCATTCCATCCCGATAAATTAAACTACGGCGCTTACGGCGATACCGGCTGCCATCTGCATATGCACCTGTGCCCGAAGTACAAGGACGGCTTCGAGTGGGGCGGAACCTTCGAGATGAACCCCGGCAAGACTCTGCTGACCGATGCGGAGTATCAGGAGATGATCGATAAGATCAAGGCAAATCTGTAATTATATGGAACATTTTCCCTGAGGTTACATAGAATAAATATGTAATCTCAGGGAGGATGAATGATTATGAAAAGAAGGAAAGTAACGGTAGCAGTATTGTCTGTAGTGCTTGCAGCGGCTGCACTTACGGGCTGCGGCAGCGCACAGCAGACGAACGGACCAAAGAAGACCAGAGTGGTGCTCAATGAGGTAGCCCACTCTATTTTTTATGCACCGATGTATGTGGCAATCGAAGAAGGATATTTTGAAGATGCCGGGATCGATCTGGAGCTGGTGACGGGATTTGGCGCGGATAAGACCATGACGGCAGTACTGACCGGTGAGGCGGACATCGGCTTTATGGGCAGCGAGAGCACCATTTACACCTATGCTGGCGGAACGGAAGATTATGTGGTGAATTTTGCCCAGCTGACCCAGCGGGCTGGCAATTTCCTGGTGGCGAGAGAACCCATCGATGATTTTTCGTGGGATATGTTAAAAGGTACTACCGTCTTGGGCGGTAGAGCGGGCGGTATGCCGGAGATGGTATTTGAATATATTCTGGAGAAAAATAATATGGATCCGACAACGGATCTGTCCATCGACCAGAGCATTGACTTCGGATCCACGGCAGCAGCTTTTTCCGGTGGACAGGGAGATTTTACAATTGAGTTCGAGCCTCATGCCACATTGTTGGAACAAAAGGGTGACGGTTATGTGGTGGCCTCTCTGGGTGAAGAATCCGGTTATGTTCCTTATACCTCGTTCTCAGCAAAGAAGAGTTACCTGGAAAAAAATCCCGAGACCATTCAGGCATTCACTGATGCCTTGCAAAAAGGCATGGATTACGTACAGGAGCATAGTGCGGAGGAAATTGCCAAGTGTATTGCACCCCAGTTTGCCGAGACCGAAAGTGACACATTGACAGCTATTGTTGCCAGATATCAGGAACAGGATACCTGGAAAGAGGATTTGATCTTCCATAAAGATGCCTTTGACCTGTTGCAGAATATTCTGGAGGATTCGGATGTACTGAAAGAGAGAGTACCTTACGAGGCACTGGTAACTACGGAATTCGCAGAGAAAGCAACGGCAAGATAAGCAGAATAAAATAGGATAAAAAGGGGGAGGATCAGACGTCCTCCTCCTTGATGTGTATATTTTTGATGGCCCATAATTTCAAAGCTTTGGCATTGGTACTGATCTTCTCCAGGGAATCCAGAATATCCTGAAATGCCGGGCGCTCATCCTCGGAGATGATGCCGTCTTCGGAGATGGCAATCAGGGAAGCCCGCAGGGTGTCGATATCCTTTAAGGAACCCAGTACCTTCAATGCCAGCCGGTCAAAGTCCACAATGTCGACTTCCGATACACTGCTGCGGCCCAGAGGACATTCCCTGGCACAGAAGGAATTGTTCAGCTCCGGTGTATTGTAGGCCTTGGCCATGGCCTTGACTTCCTCGGGATAGGGAACAATGGTGTCCAGTTCGATCCTGGCCAGTCTGGTACGGTCGATGCCCACCAGTTCGGCGGCTTTTTCCCGACTGCTGAAGTCCGCATTCGTCTCAGCGGCTTCGCAACGTGCGAGATAGTACATATTATCAGCGGCTTTTGTAGCTTTTTTACCCATTTTTCTTTCAACCCTTTTATATTATAGTTTAATCAAACATCTCTAGTATCACAGTTTAGTAGAAAAACGGCACATTGTAAAGGAAAAATGACGATATTTTACGAAAAGCAGTTGAGGGAATGTGTAAAATTTGCTAAAATATAAGAGATGTGAAAAAGAACAGATTTTTCATATATAAAACGGAGGTGCGGTAATGGGTTTAATCAGAGCAGCGAAAGATGCAGTCAGCAGTATGATGGCTGACCAGTGGAGAGAGTATTTTTATTGTGATTCCCTTGTAACCAATGGACGTAACAGTAACACCAAGGGTGTGGAGAACATTATCTCCAACGGCTCTATCGTGGCGGTCAACGAAGGACAGTGTATGATCATCGTGGATCAGGGCGGAATTGTAGAGTTCTGTGCCGATGCAGGTGAATTCGTATATGATTCTTCCACCGAGCCCAGCCTGTTCTACGGAAATCTTGGTGAGAGCGTTAAGAATACATTTTCCAATATAGGGAAGCGTTTTACTTTCGGAGGTAATGCGGCAAAGGATCAGAGAATCTACTTTTTTAATATTAAGGAGATCATGAACAATCTCTTTGGTACTGCAAGCCCCATTCCTTTCCGTGTGATCGATCAGAATATCGGACTGGATCTGGATACTTCTTTACGTTGTAACGGTGAATATTCATTCCATCTGGTAGATCCTCTGTTATTCTACAAGAATGTATGTGGTAACGTAACAGAGTCCTACACCAGAAGTGAACTGGTAGCGAAGATGAAGGCAGAACTGCTGACTGCATTGCAGCCCGCACTGGCCAAGATCTCCGCAAAAGGCGTCCGTCCCAGTGAGATTCCCGCACACACTGAGGAACTGACGGAGGCTTTAAAAGATGAACTTTCCGATCTGTGGACCAAGCTTCGCGGTATCGAGATCGTTACTATCAATATCAACTCTGCAAAGATTCCCGATGAGGATGCGAAGACTATTGCTGATCTGCAGAGAACCGCAGTACTGCGCAATACCGGAATGGCTGCAGCTACCATGACTGCTGCACAGGCCGAAGCTATGAAGATGGCAGCATCTAATACTTCTACAGGACCTATGATGGCATTTGCCGGTATGAACATGGCGAATATGGTAGGTGGTATTAATGCCGGCCAACTGTACCAGATGGATGCACAGCAGAATGGTATGGGTATGCAGCAGGCACAGGCAGCACCTGTGCAGGGGCAGGCTCCTAAGATGCAGGCACCGGTACTAGGCTGGACCTGTAGCTGCGGTGCTGCGGATAACCGGGGCAAATTCTGTTCCGAGTGTGGCGCACCTAAACCCTCCGATGCAGGTTGGACCTGCAGCTGTGGTGCAGTAAACCAGGGCAAGTTCTGTTCCGAATGCGGAGCAAAGAAGCCGGACGGCGCACCGATCTATAAATGCGACAAGTGTGGCTGGGAGCCGGAAGATCCTGCACATCCTCCCAAGTTCTGCCCGGAGTGTGGCGATCCTTTTGACGAGAACGACAGAGTATAATACATACTCAGCAGAATATTTCTACAAAACAGCAGTACAGCGGATGCCTTTTGGCATCTGCTGTACTTTGCTGTAACAGTGCGGCTTTGCGAATGGCGCGCTGAACTGTTAACAGTTCAGCTATGTGGTGCAACTTTGGCACCTGCGTTCCTGAACTTATGCTATACAAACATTACAACAGAATGAAAAACAGAGAGAAACATAAATGAGCGGAAATCTGATTGCAATTATCGTCATATTGGTATTACTTCTGGTGCTTGCAGGAATCATTTATTATGCCTATTGCAACATCAGGAAAAAACTGCGGGATACCTCCCGGATGTTATTCGGAACGGACTCCATGATCGAGGGAATGAAACAGAGAGAAAAGGAAGTGGAAATGACACCGAAGTCGGTCTCTTCCGCAACCAACCTGTACATGCCGTCCATTATGCGGGATTTCCCGGAATTTCATTATGATGAGATGAAGAGCAGAGCGGAGAATGTGCTGACCTCCTATCTGCAGAGTATTACGAAACAGAATCCGGCCCTGTTGTCGGAGGGAACCAGAGAATTGAAAGAACAGCTCAGACTGCGGCTGGAAATGCTACAGAACCAGTCCCAGAAGGAGAGCTTTGAAAATATCCATATTCACAGAACGGAGATCCACCAGTACCGGAAGCAGAGGGGAAGACAGAGTATTGTCCTGCAGACGGCAGTGGAGTATTTTCATGCATTAAAAGAGAACGGAAAAGTAATAAGAGGCAGTGAAGAGCATAAAGAACAGGCCAAGTATAACGTGGAACTGGTCTATATCCAGGATCAGGATATGATCGAGAATCAGGAGGATGCCGGTCTGGGACTGAACTGTCCGAACTGTGGAGCACCACTTCCGGGACTGGGAGCCAAGAAATGTATTTACTGTGACACGCCGATCGTGGAATACAATCTCCGTGTCTGGAATTTCAGCCGGGTGGAAGAGGTATAGAGAAAGCAAAAGAGGGTCTGCATGGAAGAAAAATGTATGGGATTGAAAAAAGAGGTTGCATTGCAGGAAAAACAGACAGGGGATGTGGACAGACAGCTGGATGAGACCACCAGAGAACTGCACCGGGAGAGGGAAAAGCTGATGGCTGTGATCCGTATGTCCGGAGATCTGATTTTCGAATATGATATTGTAAATGACAAGATGTATTATGCCGGTCCGGGAGAGGGAATTCTGTATTCCCGGCAGATCACGGAGGGGTATACAGATCAGCTGCTCAAAGAAGCCGGGAACCGGACAGAAACGGTAGAACAACAGCTGGCAGAAGCACTGCGCAGTGGCAAGCCGGATATTTATATCGAACTCTGCAAGACCGATGCAGAGGGGAAACCCCGGTGGGTGAAGGTCATCGGACAGACTTTTTATGATGAAAAGGGAGAACCGGAGCGGGTTCTGGGAAAGGTCTGTGACATTGATGACCAGAAGAAAAAAGAGTGGGAACTGCGGGAAAAATCTCAGAAAGATTCCCTGACCGGATTGCTGAACAATTCTACCATCAAACAACAGATCGGTGCCAGGCTACAGAGCCTGAAACGCGGGCAGACTGGGTATCTGGTCGTACAGGATGTGGACAGCTTTAAGAAGATCAACGACACCAACGGCCATCTGTTTGGGGATGCGGTATTGTGTTCCTTTGCGGATGAACTCAGTAATATTTTCCCCGAGGCGTTAAAAGGCCGGATCGGTGGGGATGAATTTGTCTTCTATGTGGAGGACATGGACAGAGAACAGCTGGAGGAGAAATTAAAACAGCTGAACCGCTGCATGTCTGACCGTTATGATGATGACAAGACAGGGCTGCACATTTCCTGTAGCCTGGGCGCGGCGGTGACAGACGGCACGGTGACGGATTACAATCTGTTGTTCCAGTGGGCAGATGCAGCCCTGTATCAGGTAAAGAGCAAAGGAAAGGGTGCTTATTACCTGCTGGATGTCAAGGAAGGTGTGGCATTGCCCGGCAAGAGTTATCTGGACAGTGAAGAGAACAAGGAGGACGAGATTGCCCATAAAGAGGCACAGTTTGAGAGTGCGGAAGATTTGGTATTATTTTGCATGGATCTGTTGGAAAATGTGCCGAATCTGACCAGTGCACTAAAGGTGATCTGTGAGCGGACCTGTAGCTTTTTTGGAATTGATGACATGATCTGTGTGGAAGTCAACGAGGCTGGACCAACAATCCGTTATCAATGGAATCGTGAAGAGAAGAAAGATTTTGCCAGAAGAATCCTGAATCCCGGCGTGTTCGAATGGGACAGGATCCGGAAAAAGGCCGATGAATCCGGTGCTGTGATCTACCGGCAGTCAGAGACTCCGGATGTCTACAAGGAAGAGGCGGAGTCCGTGATGATTGTAATGTCCACGGCCGCTAAGGGATTAAAGGCCAGCGTTATTTTCTCAAATCGCCACACAGACAGAAGCTGGCAGGAAGAGAAAAATGCACTGTGCAGAATTTCTCACCAGATTTTTAACCGACTGCGCACGCTGAAGAATGCGGAGAAGGATCAGCGTGAGCTGAACCGGAAACTGAATTATGATGCTCTGACCGGACTGCCGATATATAACAAGTTTGTGGATAAGCTGGAGGCCTATATGGCTGCCCACGGGAAATCAGGATTGTTTTTTGTGTCATCTGATTTTTCAAATTTCCAGTATGTGAACGAAATGTACGGTTATGAAGTGGGAGATAGGATCCTGCATGATTTTGCGATAGCCTTGCAGGAAAAGTGCCAGAACGGCGTACTGTTCTGTCGTGTAACTTCGGACCATTTCGTGGGAGTGCTGAAGGAAGATACGGTGGAGAAGGCCAGAGACAAATATCTGGAATTCACCAATACTTTTGTGCAGAAGACCAACAGCCGCTACGACCAGTGCAATCTGGTCATTGCCACGGGAATGTATGAAATCCTGGAGAATGACTGGTCGGTGTCCTCCATGATGGATAATGCCAATGAGGCCAGAAAACAGTGCAAGACCCAGAAGGTAGACAGTGCGGTGGAAATCTATACAGAGAAGATCCGTAAGAATCTGGAGAATACCAGAGAGATCGTATCTGGTATGGTAGCTGCATATAATAATAAGGAATTTCGGGCGTATCTGCAGCCGAAAGTTTCTTTGCACACCGGAAAAGTAGTGGGTGCTGAAGCACTGGTCAGATGGATCCGGGCTGACGGTTCTATGGTAATGCCGGGGAGATTTATTGATGTCTTTGAGAGAAACGGATTTGTGACCAAGGTGGATTTTGCCATTCTGGATCAGGTACTGGAATATTTGCAGGATGCTTTGGCGCAGAGAGAAGAAGTGGTGCCGATCTCGGTGAACTTTTCCAGAAGGCATAATGAATATACAGACTTCGTACCGAATATTTTAAAACGCCTGAAAGACTACAAAGTGCCCAGTGAACTTTTGGAAGTGGAAGTGACGGAATCTGTTTTCATGTCGGATTTAAATAAACTGACCAACAATCTGGAGACTCTCCGGGATAAAGGGGTAGAGATTTCAGTAGATGATTTCGGCAGCGGTTATTCATCCCTGAATCTGTTGTCCAAGGTAGCGGTGGATACGGTGAAGCTGGACAAGCAGTTCCTGGATGACACTATGAACAGCGAACGGGAAGAAACGGCATTGACAATTATCAAATATCTGACTAAAATGTTGAAGCATCTCGGCTTCAAGGTATTGGCAGAGGGGGTGGAGACGAAGGAACAGTTAGACATGCTGCGTCTGGCGGACTGTGACATCGTACAGGGCTATTTTTATGCAAAGCCTATGCCAATCGATGATTTCCGAAAGTTTTTGCAGGAATTTAATGAAAGGGATAATGCGTAATTCATGAGTATTTATGATACCTTAAATAAAGAACAAAAAGAAGCGGTGCTTCATACGGAAGGACCGCTCCTTCTGTTGGCGGGCGCAGGAAGCGGCAAGACCCGTGTCCTGACCCACAGAGTGGCTTATCTGATTGATGAGATGGGAGTAAATCCATGGAACATTCTGGCCATCACTTTTACCAACAAAGCAGCCCAGGAGATGCGGGAGCGTGTGGATCAGATCGCAGGTTTCGGTGCGGATCAGGTATGGGTAGCGACATTCCATGCCACTTGCATGAGGATCCTCAGAAGACATATTGACCGGTTGGGCTATGATACGAATTTTACCATTTATGATACGGATGACCAGAAATCTGTGATAAAGCAGGTCTGCAAGCGCCTGAACATCGACACGAAGATGTACAAAGAGCGGACGCTGTTATCGGAAATTTCCTCCGCCAAGGACGAGCTGGTGGATGTGCGGGAATTTGAAGTAAAATCCGTGGGAGATTACAAGAAATCCGTGATCGCCAAGGTCTACAGAGAGTATCAGGAGACCTTGAAAAAGAGTAATGCACTGGATTTTGATGATATTATTGTAAAGACTGTGGAACTGTTCAAAAGCTGCCCGGAAGTACTTTATAATTATCAGGAACGTTTCAAATATATCATGGTGGATGAGTACCAGGATACCAATACAGCGCAGTTCGAACTGATCCGTCTGTTGGCGGACGGTTATCGCAATCTGTGTGTGGTAGGTGATGATGACCAGTCCATCTACAAATTCCGCGGTGCCAATATCCGTAATATTCTGGACTACGAGAAGGTATATCCCGATGCAAAGGTGATTAAGCTGGAACAGAACTACCGATCCACCCAGAACATCCTGGATGCGGCCAACGCGGTGATCCGTAACAACAGAGGCCGTAAGGAAAAAGCCCTCTGGACGGAAAAAGGATCAGGCAGCCGGGTACATTTCAGGCAGTTTGACAATGCCTATGAAGAGGCGGAATACATTGCGGACGATATTGCCGACAAGGTGAAAAATGACGGCATTGCCTATGCGGACTGTGCGGTGCTGTACCGTACCAATGCCCAGTCGCGACTTCTGGAAGAACGTATGGTAGTGGAGGGCATTCCCTATCATGTGGTAGGTGGAGTGAACTTCTATGCCAGACAGGAGATCCGCGATATTCTGGCATATCTGAAAACTATTGATAACGGCAGGGATGAAGTGGCTCTGCGCAGAATTATTAATGTGCCGAAAAGAAGCATCGGTGCGGCATCCTTGGAAAAGGTAGCAGACTATGCACAGATGAAGGATATTACTTTATTTGATGCATTGTGTGAAGCAGATCAGATCAAGGGACTGGGAAGAGCGGAGCCCAAGATCCGTGGATTTGTGAATCTGATCGAGGTACTTCGCAGCGGATTATCTTCGTATACATTGCCGGATCTGATCAAATCTCTGCTGGAACGGATCGATTATGCAGAATATCTGCGGGATCAGGATGAGGAATCCGCTGAGGATCGTCTGGGGAACGTAGATGAATTGATCACCAAGGCGGCCGCATATGAGGAGACTCACGACGAGCCTTCTCTGTCGGAATTTCTGGAAGAAATCATGCTGGTGGCAGACATTGACAATGTGGAGAACGGTGACAACCGGGTGCTGCTCATGACGCTGCACAGTGCCAAAGGCCTGGAATTCCCGGTGGTGTATCTCGCCGGCATGGAAGATGGATTATTCCCCAGCTTTATGACCATTGCTTCCGATGACCCGTTGGAGATCGAGGAAGAGAGAAGACTGGCTTATGTGGGAATCACCAGAGCCAAGGAGGATCTGACGCTGACATGTGCAAAGAGCAGAATGCTGCGTGGGGAGACCCAGTACAATCCGGTGAGCCGTTTTGTGAGGGAGATTCCGAAGGAATTATTGGATAATACCCTGCCGCCCAGCAGAAGATACCGGGACGATGATCTGGAAGATTTTCAGGCGAGAAGAGCCAATGAAGCAGCTCTTCGTGCCATGGGACTGGAGGCGATTGCATCTCCCCGGTCTGGATCCGGCTCGGACAGTGGTTTTGGCGGCTTCGGTAATACCGGCTTTGATCCAAGACCCAAGGCGACCTTAAAACCCCGTGTTACGGCAAAGGCGGATAAACCTTATATTTCCAAGGGCATCAGCGGACTGAACCAGCTGGCCGGACTGCAGAAGGGCACGGAGTTCAAGGCACCGGAGAAACTGGACTACGAGGTAGGTGACAGAGTGCGCCATATCAAATACGGCGAGGGCACGGTATTAAATATCGTGAGAGAACCCAGAGACTATAAAGTCACCGTAGCGTTTGACCAAGCGGGACAGAAGATCATGTATGCCTCTTTTGCCAAGCTAAAACAGGTCTAGTGTGAAAAATGATTTGTGAGTATAGTATTTTTTACAGAAACATGGTATGATATAAAGGAATGAAAACAATTGCTTTGCATCCATAAAATACGTGGATGCCGGAAAGGCAGGTAAATAATATGAACAGAATTGAAAATCTGGTAGATCTTGACAAATTAAATGAGCTGAAGGTCAGCGAACTGAAGAAGCTTAACAAGCTGTTGGGTAAGGAAGTGGAAGAGAAGAAGGAGCGCAATGTCCTGGTATGGGTACTGGCGATCATCGGCGCCGTAGCAGCTGTTGCAGCTGTAGCTTATGCCGTATATCATTTCTTCTTTGCACAGGATTATCTGGAAGACTTCGAGGATGATTTCGAAGACGAAGCAGATGACGTGGAAGAGGATGACGACGACTTCTTCGAGGATGAAGGAGAGAACTAACCCATGAAAAAAGGACAGGTATATGAAGGATCTGTTGTAAGGGTCGATTTTCCCAACAAAGGGATCGTCTGTGTGGGAGATGAGACTGCTGTAGTCAAGAACAGCCTGCCCGGACAGAAAGTCAAGTTCTCAGTGAATAAAGTACGCAAAGGGAAGGCGGAAGGAAGGCTTTTAGAGGTGACAGAGAAGTCACCTCTGGAAACCGGACGGACGTGTTCCCTTTTTGGGTTATGCGGCGGATGTACCTATCTGTCTCTTCCCTATGAAGAACAGCTGAAAGTCAAGGAGGAACAGGTAAAACGCCTGCTGGACAGTGTGTTAAACAAGCAGGAGGAAGCCTGGGCTTTTGAGGGCATCAAGGGCAGCCCGAAGGCTTATGAATACCGTAATAAGATGGAATTTTCCTTCGGAGACGAGTACAAGGACGGACCGCTGGCGCTGGGCATGCATAAGAGAGGCAGCTTCTACGATATAGTGACCGTAGCGGACTGTGAGATCGTGGATGCGGATTACCGCCTGATCTTACAGACAGTGAGAGATTACTTTGCCCGGGAGAAGGTAAGCTTTTTCCACAGAATGAGCCATGAGGGGTACTTACGTCACCTGCTGGTACGTAAGGCTTCCCGCACCGGAGAGATTCTGGTGGCACTGGTGACGACCTCCCAGGATCCCTGGCAGGGAGAGACGGCGGTGGAAGGAAGCTTGGATGTGGATGCGCTGATCACAGGATTTAAGGATCTGCTGCTTTCCCTGGAACAGGATAGGAAGCTAGCCGGAAAATTCGCAGGAATCTTACATATTACCAATGATTCCATTGCAGATGTGGTGCAGAGTGATCGTACGGAGCTGTTATACGGACAGGAGTATTTTTATGAGGAACTGCTGGGGTTGAAATTCAAGATCTCCACATTCTCCTTTTTCCAGACCAACTCTTACAGTGCGGAGGTACTGTACCAGACGGCAAGAGATTATGTGGGCGACCTGGGCGGCAGTGACAAGACTGTGTTCGACCTTTACAGCGGCACCGGTACCATCGCACAGCTCATGGCACCGGCGGCCGGAAAGGTTATCGGCGTGGAAATCGTGGAGGAAGCCGTAGAGGCAGCAAAGAAAAATGCCGCTGCCAACGGACTGGATAACTGCGAATTCATCGCCGGAGATGTACTGAAGGTTCTGGACGAAGTGGAAGAGAAGCCGGATATGATCATCCTGGATCCCCCCAGAGACGGCATCCACCCCAAGGCACTGCCGAAGATCATTGCCACTATTAGGTGTAAAACTATCATTTACATTTCATGCAAACCGACCAGTCTGGTAAGAGACCTGGAAGTTTTCCTGGCTGGCGGCTATGTGGTAGAGAAAGCCTGCGCTGTGGACCAGTTCCCTTGGACCGCAAATGTAGAAACTATCTGCAGGCTGGTATTAAAGGATGATCAGCAGAAAGACCAGTAAATGGTGACATCTGTATTGAGGACTACAACTTTATCAATCAGGGTATGAATGATGCGGTGAACTTCGCCCATATCACCATTATTGAGGACGGACTGGAGACTCTGAATGGATTTCCAGGCCGTTTCTCTGATTTCGGCAGGTGTGACCTCATTGATCGTTGCAAGATTACCTTCCAGGAAGTTCTTCTCCTGGTTCAGATCTCCGAGCCGGGCACTGATATTGTCCAGATCGATCAGACCGGTCTGATACAGTTTCACTAAACGGTCAAGCTGACGGTTCACCTCAGCAAGTCTCTCTTCATAGATTTCTTTATCCTCTGATTTTGAGGAAGCATCCGGTTGATCACAGAGCATATCGAATCCGGGGCGATCCAAGGACAATTTCAAAATCTCATCAATGACCATTTCATCCAGCTGATGCACCGTAAAGGGATGCAGACGATTGGTACAATGATCGGACCTGATCATGGCAGGGGACGTTTTCGCAACGGAGTGGCAGATGTACTTTTTCTTATTCTGCGATACTCTCCGGGCGTACATACGGGCACCGCAGTCACCGCAGAAGAGGAGGCCGGTCAGGAGGTTGTCGGCATAGGCACCACCGGAAATCTGATAGGCATAAGTACGTTTTTGCTGCTCTTTGTTGTGTTTTAACATAGCAGCAACCATATACCAGTCAGTTTCTAAGACAAGAGGCTCATGAATTCCGGGGTAAAGTTCGTTACCAACCTTTACTTTACCCATATAAATGGGATTGCTTAAAATGCGTCGTATTGCCGTATTGCGCGACCAGTCATACAAACTGCAACCGTAGATAGATGCCATATGTGCAGCAATGGAACTGAAACTGGAACCGCCGAGGGACAGACGGTATACTTCCTGCACCAGTTTGGAAGTATAAGGATCCACGACAAGATCGTTCGACAGCAGCGTACCATCGGAAGCATACTGGAACTTATATCCAAGAGGACACCGGGATCCGTGGAAATGTCCCTCTCGGATCCGGGCTTGCCGTCCCATCATGGTTCGGATTTTAATGTTCTCTCGCTCCATCTGCGCGAATGCGGCCAGGATACCTACGATGCAACGACCAAAAGGGGTGGAAGTATCGAAGGACTCCATGAGAGAGATAAAGTTACAATCGTTCGCAAGGAATACGTCCTCCAACAGAATCAGAGTGTCCTTCTGAGAACGGGAGAGGCGGTCCAGTTTCCACACAATCACCTTTTTGCATCGACCATGCTCCACGTCGTACATCACTTTCTTGATGGCGGGACGATCCAGAGAAGCTCCGGAAAAGCCGGGATCCACGTGGACAGCATTGATTGTATAATTATAGGCAGCACAATAGCTCCGGAGACGTTCCTCCTGCTCTGCCACGGAGTAACCTTCCTCCGCCTGCTCAGAAGTGCTGACACGAATATACAGATCTACAACATTATTAAAGTCAATAGCAGCCATAATAACCTCGTTTCAACTCATACAATCATTTGATCTTATTGCATATATCCTGAAGAAGCTTAATTATTTCACCAAAACCAAGAAACATGATTCCGCTTACAAGGCTGAATGTTTCTGGAATGATAAAATTTGTAAATGAAAACTCAGGACTCCCATGTACCTCATAAAAGGACATTGAAAAACTACTGATTGTTCCCAGTATTATTACAAGAATTCCGATTATCGTTAATGCCTTTCCGACAGAATTCTTCTTTGGAAAATTGTAGCTAGATGTTACGGTGTTCTGGGGCAAACTACTTTCAAAAGTAGCACCGCAGGTAAAGCACTTTCCGCATGCTTTTTCGTCATTGTTTAGCATGCTCTTACATTTCGGACACTGATCCATAATAAAATCCCCTTTCTCAAAAGTGTTGTGTTATTTATACCAACTTCTGAGCAGACATGACATGTCGGCCAGAAGGAGATAACGTAAGTATAAAAACGGCAGGAGTGCGACCAAATATTACCAAGACAGGTGATAAGCATGATTTGATACAATAAAAAGGCACCCTCCCCCGGCAGGGAGCGAGGGGGCGATTATACGACAAAGATATACATATCTATTGAGGATCCTGATGTATATGCCATATGCTATAAATTTAGTTACACAATGTACGTTAATATAAATTTCCAAGGGAGTACCAGAGTGATACTGTTAATCTTTTAATCATGACACCTGCCGGGATGGGTGTATTAACTGATGGTCTTCCGGTGTTTCTTGTTCCGGGATTCTTCAAGCGCATTCACCTGACGGATAGCATCCGCATGGACCTGGTAGGCATCTGGTTGCCGCATATTTGTTTGATTGTGTATATTTTCGAGAGCTACAAGCTCTTGAACACGTTCATATACTTTGACTTTTCCAGAATCGCTTAAACCTCGGTACATATCTATAATATTTCCCAAGTCACTATCATTTTCAAGAGATGTATACATCGGCGCATCAAAACCCATAAGCCAAAGATGGTTTACATTTAGAGCATTACCGAGCCTTTTGGCGTTTAATTCAGAAGGAATAATATCACCGTTCATGTAATGATTTATTGCATACTCACTGACACCAGATGTAGTAGAAAGGTCAGATAGATATATGCCTTGTCCTTCTATAATTTTCTTGAATCGCTTAGACACTTTTTTCTTGACTGCAGAAAAATCTATAGAATCATCCACGGAAACAGGGTTAGCTTCCAGAAGATCACTACGACGGCAATTAAAAATACTGCACATAATATCGACTTTATCCATTCTGGGTGATTTCGTTCCATTGCACCAGTTAGATACTGTAGCAGCGCTAACATTCATCTTTTTAGCAAAACTGAGTTGAGTGTAGTTATAACGATCAAGGAAATGCCGCAAGTTTTTAGCAAATTGTTTATTTATTGCATTTTCGTATTCAGATGTAAACATATTCACACCTCCCTATATAGGCATTATAAAAGGTTGATTAACCAAAAGCAAGAATATAAGTAAAAAAAATTAACTTTTAGTATTGACATTAACTTAAAGTGAATATATAATGACATCAGAACGAAGGGCGGTGAAAAAATGGAAAAATTGAAGATAACACTGGCAGCAGCTAGAGTAAATGCAAGACTCACGCAAACTGATGTAGCAAAGAGAATGAAAGTATCGAAGCAGACCATAGTTAATTGGGAGAGAGGGAAGATAACACCTAAACAGGCGCAATTATTTATGCTGTCGGATATTTATAAAATCCCAATGGAGAATATTTCTTTGCCTTAAAGGTTAACTTTAAGTTTATTTTAGAGAATCAAACAGAAACACAACAATGATTAGAAAGGAGGCAGCAGGAATGGAAATAGTAAGATCTGTAAGCAAGGAAAAACCTGAGATCAGTGTGGAGATAAAATTACCGTCCACAGTAGATGGAGTAAAGCTAAGAAGAGCAGTCCGTGAAGCGAGGATAGCAATTCGTCGCCTCACGGACAGGAAAATCAAAATCAGGTACAAATACTCAGCTAAGGCGTTTTAGAAATTTCGCGAGCTTTGCCTGAAAGTTCCTGCACTCAATAGACGACTGTTTTATTTGTTCAATCGTGTCTTTGGACTGCGAGGAATCATTGAGAAGTTCTTTGAAATAAGCGAGTGCATTGTCAACAGCGTGCTTTATCAAACTGACTTCCCTGTAGGTAAAGTTAATCTCCGAACAGTAATCGTCAGCCTTAACGGAACGGGAGGACTTTAGATTGTAGTAATAATCGTCTGGAAGCTGACAGGATTCCACTTCCTCATAATCAACAGAAGAATTTGAATCCTCAAGCGCATTAAAATAAAGGCATTCGGAAAATTCATCGTCTGCATTCAAAAGACTGATTTCCGCGTATTCATATCCTTCATTAGTCATTTCACAAAGACGATTATATACATCTGCGATTCGGTATACTGCCATAAGGTTTCTCCTTTCTTTCGTACTCGACTGCTGCAACAGCCTGTAAGTACAGTATAGAAAAAGGAGAGAGCATATTCAATAAGAAAAATACTTCGATTTAGCGAACAAGCTGTTTCGGAGAATCGAAATACAGTAGGGAAGGAGGCAGCAGAAATGAAAAGCAAGGAACCAATAAAACCGCACATTACTCATGTGATGGCTGACGGCAGGGTATTGGATAGCATTGAGGGCTATGTAATTCCTTGCAGCGGACATACAGCAGTAGTCTACAGGATACTGGCAGATTGTGTGAACAGACAATTAAATAGTGAAAAGAAGTAACCACAGGTATCCGTGCTCTGTACGTGGTGTATGTACACCACATTTCCCCTTTTACACTTAGTGAGTGTCCAGGCTTCCCCACATGGGCACCACGTAGAGGGCATGGATGGGACAAGCATAATAGATCACGCTTTGTGCGTGGTGCATCTTGCTGCATCACCATATGACGGCATATCACCCACTGCTATGATGGTATGCTGCCCTCTTTCTGGTGGTACCCGGGTAGATCAGCACCGGGGCCACGCAGAGAGCGTGATCGGAAAGGGATAAACGTGGAAATGATTAAGCATTATGCCAAGGAAGTTGTGAAAAACAAAGACGGTCACAAATACTGGGAAGCCAGCAATTCGCAACTGGCTGGGTATGTCTATGATGAAGTAAAACAGCAAGTGCCGGAAGCTAAGTATTATAACTTTGAAGGATTGCAGATCATTACGACGAATGACAAGCAGGAGCAGTCATTGCTGAGCACATTGGAAGTGATGGAGGATCTTTGCAATGAAAGGATAATCCAGATACATAGACTGAGAGATCAAATATATGGAGGGGATACAGATGTATAAAGATATCGTGATATCATTCCTCGGAGCGTGGATTTTGAGGGATGTTTTTGGGACAACAGAAGTAAGAGAGCAGATCGCCATAGTCATGGGTTTGGCGGCTATGCTTTTTATTTTTTTGCTTTTTTGCGAGGATCAGGCAGAAAAATGGCAGAAATACAGCCAGAGAGTACGGGATCTGGAGGAGAACCTGGAACGGTTGAGAGGAGGTGGAAACGGTGAGAGAAGAGAGAGCACAAGAAATATTGCAGATGCTGGAGCAGACACCGACGCAACCGCTTAGGATCCTGATTCCGAATGAGGCGGATGAGGTGATGTACTATGTCCTTCAAAAATACAGGTCAGCACACCGGGTAGAGCTGCACAACGGCATCCACTATATCACTGTCACAGATGAAGCAGTGGCTGTCATACTGGACCGCCTGCGGCGGGAGAGAGCCGACTTCCAACGGACATTGGAAAAGTACGATGAGGACATCCGTGGTGTGGAATATCTGATAGAGAACCCGCAGAAAAGACATTACTGGTCGCGGAGCAGTTACATAGTTCCTCCAGCGTATTCGGAACAATAAAAAAGCCGGCATTTGGCGATGCCGGCCAGCACACAGAGGTGCAAAACACTATAAATAATTATACCTCTGTGAATTAGTAAAGTCAAGAAAAAAGGGGCTTTCAATAGCCTTTGAGGACTTGATTGAAATATTAAAGATAGGATCAGACAGAGGTATGAGTTACATAAAAGAAACTGACAGATATACCAATGTGATAGAGGTAAGGGAGTATCACAACTGGAAGTATGGAGCACCAGGGATGGCAAGGCAGGATAAAAAGAAACCTACCCCAGAGCAGATGGAAAAGGTCAATCAGTATAACAAGGAGAGGATCTGCCGGAAGAAGATGCGGAGATGGTTCCGAAAGAAGGATCTCTTCATCACACTGACTTATGCGGTGGATGCCAGACCGCCGGATATGAAGACAGCAAAGGAACATTTCAAGACATTTATCAAAAAGGTACGAAAGTTTTATCACAAGGTGGGGTACGAGTTGCGCTGGATCAGAAACATAGAGGTCGGCACGAAGAATGCGTGGCACATTCACATTGTCATGAACAGGATCCCGGATGCGGACCTGATCATATCGGAGGCATGGCCGCACGGAGAGGCAGATATCCGGCTTTGCTACAAAAAGGGAGAGTTCCGGGAGTTGGCCCATTATATGGTCAAGACCCCGAAGACGGAATCGCGCATTCGGGAGTCCAGTTATTCTACTTCCCGTAATCTGCCGCTTCCTCCTCCTGAAAAGGATGTCATAGAGAGATGGGAGACATGGGACAAGGTCAGGGTTCCAAAAGGCTTTTACGTGGACTGGGAATCCTATCATGAGGGAGAAAATCCTAAGACCGGACAACCTTATAGGGAATATACACTGTTCCGAATCAAGGAGAAAGAAGAAAAAGAAATAAGTCGCAGGAGGCAGCGCTGGAAGAAAACGAAGCGGAAGCGGCCACCGAACAAGGTAAGGAGGTGTTGACTTTGTTGAATATAGAAATGTTTGTGAGTACCACACTGCGAGGATCTGCGAAAGGGACCGGGAAGGTAATGTACACGCTCCGAATGAAAAAAGGAGAGGAACAGTACTACGAGAAACCTCCAGAGATCGGAAAAGCGGATGGGACAGCCAACCGGCTGATCTTGTGGAGTATCTGCAGGGCACTGGAACGTATGCCAAGTGAGCGCATGATTCTCATTTATATGGAGAATACCTACATTGCATCCGTAATCAACCAAGGCTGGTTAGAAATATGGGAGAGAAATGACTGGAAGAACAGCAGAGGGAATGAGATTAAAGATGTGGATCTTTGGAAAGCGATACTGGAGAAAGCCAGAAAAGTAGGTCATAACATAGCTGCTGTGGCTGGAAGGCATGAGTATTCTGAGGCATTTGCCTACAATATGTCTAAAATAAACGCAGAATATAACATTTTTGCAAAAGTGGAGTTCGAAGAGGTAACACCAGTACATGACAGGTGTTAGAGACCATTCCGGTGAAGCCACCGAGATGGTAAAAATAAAACAAATCGACTGAAGTACCAAGGAAAATTCGGCAGTTGTGCAGAGAAAGGAGATTAAATGAAGATGTCAAAGCAGGCGAGAGCACGGGAATTTAATGCCGCCTCCCGTCAGATCATCAAGGAGAGGGATCTGTATCAGTGTATTTTTTGCCGGATGCAGTATCACATGGAGGACGTCACCTGGTATGGACAGCAGTTGCAAAGCATTATGCATTATATTCCACGGTCACGGGGTGGACTCGGGATCCCGCAGAACGGTGCACTGGGATGTCAGAGTCACCATGAGATGCTGGATAACGGCAACAAGGGGCGGCGGGCAGAAATGCTACAGCTCTTTAAACGCTACTTGCAGGATCATTATCCGGACTGGAGCGAAGGTGCCCTGACATATAACAAGTGGAAATACACAGCCACGGAGCGGTGAGTGGAGCAAAGAGGCAGCAGGCATCAAAAAAGGAGAAAATCAATGTCTGAAAGAGTTAAATGGTTGGATAAAGAATGCAATATCTGCGGTGTCCGGCTGAATAGCTGGGATGCCAGGTTATCCAAGACATTGGCATATAAGATTCCGGTTTGCGAAAAATGTATCGCAAAGGAGTATGACATGGATGTAAATGCCCTGCGTGACAGGATGGAAGATTTCTTTGGGATGCGGCCGTGCCAAGGAATATGAGGTGATCGTGTGAGTAAATATAATTTGCTGACGCAAAGGCTTCTGGCAGAGGGATACACCGCTGAGAATTATCCAAAAGACAAAGTACATATAGCCGGTGGATACCATACGGCAAGCACCGGTCCCCTGGACAATGTATATGGTGGTTTTGAGTATAATCGGGTCTATAGTGACAATTTCCTGTACAAAACAGGTTGCGGGATGTATGTAAAAGGATCCAATGTATTGACTCATATGGGTTATATGGGAGAGGAGTGGTGTCACGAAAACGATAATCCGGTTGTCAGATGCCCTTACGATAAGGCGGAGTGTCCACTTAATGACAATAGACTGCATGGGATTTTTGGCGGTGGAAATTGTATCCAATGCTGGTGTGCCTGCCATAAAACGGATGAACCATACGATTATGATAACAGCTTTGAAAAGGCAGAAAAAGACAGAAAAGACGAAGAGAGAAGAAAATATCAGGAGTATGCAGATGCTCATAACGGCAGGATATGTCAGAATCATATGTACTACAATGAGCGTACGCGAGAATGGAATATGCATTATGAGCCCTCTAACTGTGCGAAAATGTGTTTTGCACAGAATGGTTACTGCCCTGTCCTTGGGCGTAAACTGAGCAAGAAGCGTGGGAATGTATATTATGATCTGAAGACCAGCGGGGTGAAAAAACAGACAGAAGCGCAACACTCATTGTTTGACGGCGAAAGATGGACACATATTGAAAAAGGAATGAGAGTTTTTAAAAGTCCGTGCAGTATGGATATCTGCGAAGCATTTATAAAAGTGCAGAGTGATAAGATACTCAGCGATTATAAGATCAATCATTCAATGGAATATCTGTTTGACAAGAGTTTCAAGGCAGAGATTTTGAACATACGGGCAGAATCCAAGCCGAGTCGTGATCTGATGCAGGATTTGCAGGACATAAGAGATGGGATAGAGATATCACATGCTTCCGACAATGAGAAGCAGAAGAAAGAAGCAAAAAAGGAGAAAAGAAAGCTTGCAAAGCAGAAGAATATTGAACGACTGGAGAAGAAAATCATTGAAGTAGGATACGAGAACCTTGTGGAATATAGTGCGGATCGTGTCCATGCAGATAAGTGGCTGACACCGGAGAGATTGGATGAACTAGAGCAGATCCGGAAACAAAAAATAAATGAAGAACAGGAGAAGCCTGTACAACTTAGCCTGTTTGATATGTAGAAAGGAGCCGAACCAGCGCGCATAAAGGGTACCCGGTTCCTGATAAAAATGACTTACAGAGAGTTTTTAGAATCAAAAATAGAACTGGCGCAGGACAGCGGATTTGTTGTGGATCCTGCGAAGATCAATAAAGCATTGAAACCACACCAGCGGGACGCTGTGATGTGGGCACTGAAAGGCGGCAGACGAGCACTTTTTGAATCTTTCGGTCTGGGTAAGACCATACAGGAAATTGAATTCTGCCATCAGGCAGCAGATCACTGTGGCGGTAGAGCACTGATTGTGTTGCCACTGGGAGTAAAGCAGGAGTTCACACGGGATGCTGTGGAAATCCTTGGCTATGAGAAGCCGGAGTACTGCCGGACGATGGAAGAAGTTGAGCAGAGTATAAGTCAGATCGTGCTGACCAATTATGAACGTGTCAGGGATGGAGACATCCGGCCGGAATACTTCGCAGCAACGTCACTTGATGAAGCCAGTGTTTTACGGAGCTTCGGCAGCAAGACCTATCAGACGTTCCTTGACAAATTTAAGAACGTACCATATAAGCTGGTAGCCACGGCCACCCCGTCACCGAACAAATATAAGGAGCTGATCCACTACGCAGGATATTTGGAAGTGATGGATACCGGACAGGCATTAACGAGGTTTTTCCAACGTGACAGCACCAAGGCAAATAACCTGACCTTGTACCCGAACATGGAAGACGAGTTCTGGCTGTGGGTAAGCAGCTGGGCGTTATTCATCACGAAACCTTCAGATTTGGATCCTGATTATTCTGATGACGGTTACGATCTGCCGGAACTGGATGTGCGGTGGCATGAACTGCCGGTACATTACGGGGATACGGCGGACAGGGATGGCCAGATGCAGTTATTCCAGGAGGCGGCGGAAGGATTGAAAGAAGCAGCTGCCGTAAAGCGTGATAGCATCGGGACGAGGGTAGCAAAGATGCAGGAAATTGTAAACGGATCACCGGAGGATCATTTCCTCCTGTGGCATGATCTCGAAAGTGAAAGAGCGGCGATTCTCAAAGAGATTCCCGGTGTTGTGGATATCTACGGCGCTATGGATTACGACCTGCGGGAGCAGAGGGTCATTGATTTTTCAAATGGAAAAAGCCGGCTGTTTGCCACAAAGAAATCCTTATCTGGATCCGGATGTAACTTTCAGCGGTACTGTCACCGGGAGATATTTCTGGGGATTGATTACGAATTCAACGACTTCATCCAGGCAATACACCGGTGCTACCGGTTCCTGCAGACGGATCGTGTGGTAATCGACATTATTTACATGGAGAATGAGCGGCAGATCAGGGAAGCGCTGGAAGAGAAATGGAAGAATCATAATCACATGGTTGCAAAGATGATTGAGATCGTAAAGAGGTATGGCCTGAATTCTGCGAATAAGGCAGAGCGGCTGGAAAGGAAGATGGGCGTGGAAGGAAGCAGAGAGGAAAGAACGGTAAGAGGAAATCACTATGAAGTGGTATATGGTGACTGCGTGGAAGAAACAAGGGCAATGGAAAGCAACAGTATTGACCTGATACATACGTCTATTCCTTTCGGCAACCACTACGAATACAGCGCCAATTATAACGACTTCGGACACAATCAGGATACGGGCAGGTTTTTTGAACAGATGGACTTTTTGACACCGGAACTGCTCCGGGTGCTCCGACCCGGCAGGGTGGCAGCTATCCACGTAAAGGACCGCGTGCTGTTCGGCAATGCGACCGGAACCGGAATGCCGACCATAGAGCCGTTCCATGCGTTATGTATTGCACATTACATGAAACATGGTTTCCAGTACTTCGGCATGATTACCGTTGTAACTGATGTAGTGCGTGAGAACAATCAGACCTACCGCCTGGGATGGACAGAGCAGTGCAAGGATGGATCCAAGATGGGGGTCGGATGTCCGGAATATATCCTGCTATTCCGCAAGCTGCCGACCGATAGATCTACGGCATATGCTGATACGCCGGTGGCTAAAAGCAAGGAAGAGTACACCAGGGCGCAGTGGCAGATTGACGCACACGGATACTGGAGATCATCCGGAGACCGGGTGATCAGCAAGGACGAGCTGGAGAATATCTCTGTGGACAACCTTCAGGCAGTGTACCGGGAATACAGCCGCGAGAATGTGTACAGCTACGAGGAACATGTAAAACTGGCCAAGAAGCTGGATGAAAATGGAAAACTACCGGCTACCTTCATGGTAGTTGCACCGGGATCCTGGAATCAGATGGAAGTGTGGGATGACATCAACCGGATGCGTACCCTTAACACAACACAGAGTCGCAGGCGGGCACAGATGCACGTATGTCCATTGCAACTGGATATCGTGGAGCGGATCATCAACAGATACAGTAATGAGGGCGATACGGTCTATGATCCGTTTGGTGGCCTGATGACAGTACCCATGACAGCGGTGAAGATGCACCGGTACGGTAAAGGTTGTGAGCTGAATCCGGATTACTTCCGGGATGGAGTTGGTTACCTGCAGGCAGCGGAGAATGAAGTGAATGAGCCGACATTGTTTGATTTTATGTCGGAGGTGACACGATGATTAACGGAGAACTGATAGTGGACAACTTCGCCGGGGGCGGTGGGGCTTCCACCGGGATAGAACTTGCAACCGGCTATAGCGTGGATATTGCAATCAACCATGATCCGGAAGCTATCCGGATGCACAAGGCTAATCACCCAAACACAAAGCATTATTGTGAGGATGTGTGGCAGGTAGATCCGGTCGAAGCCTGCAATGGGCATCCGGTAGGTCTTGCCTGGTTTAGCCCGGACTGCAAACACTTTAGCAAAGCCAAGGGTGGAAAACCAAAGGACAAATTTATCCGTGGTCTTGCGTGGGTAGCCTGCAGGTGGGCGGGACTGGTACGACCAAGGGTGATCATGTTGGAAAACGTGGAAGAGTTTAAGACCTGGGGACCACTAAACAGACGGCATCATCCGATTAAGGCAAAACAGGGTAAAACATTTGAAAAATTTGTGCAGCAGCTTACAGATTTGGGTTATGAAGTGCAGTTTAAGGAATTGGTTGCAGCCGATTACGGTGCGCCCACCATGCGAAAGAGATTTTTTATGATTGCGCGGTGTGACGGCAAGTCGATCATCTGGCCGGAGCCAACACATGGACCAGCTGACAGTGAGGCTGTTAAGGCTGGTCTCTTAAAACCGTATGTGGGTGCATACACGCAGTTAGACTTTTCCTTGCCGTGCCCCAGCATCTTTGACACCTCGGAAGAGATCAAAGAGAAATATGGAATCCGGGCGGTGCGACCACTGGCTCCTAAGACAATGGAGAGGATCGCAAGAGGGTTAAAAAAGTTCGTGCTTGAAAATCCGGAGCCGTTTATTATCCAGTGCAATCACGGTGGCGAGCGTAGACCGAATGATATCCGGGAGCCGATGCCTACAATCACTGGAAAGCACGGATATGGGATTGTAGAGCCTTACATGGTGCAGATTGGGCAGACTGGATTTACTGCAGACAGGAGCAAGGATATACGTGAACCACTTACAACCATAGTGAGCAAGAATGAGCATTGCCTGATTGAACCAACGCTTGCACCGTATATGGGAACAAATACAACGAATCATCCCGGTGGGAATTGCAAAGATCCGATACATACGATCACTACAGGTAATCAACAATGTCTTATCAGCCCTACGCTGATCCAGTACCATTCAGAGACGGCGCAGAGGGAAGTTCGGGGACAAAGCATTAAAGATCCGATCATGACTGTAGATGGCTCAAACCGGTACGGACTGATTACATCGTTTCTGAGTAAGTTTTACAAAACTGGTATAGGGCAAGACATGCGGGAGCCACTGGGAACGGTAACAGCAAATGCAGGAGGCGGTCACTTCGGGGAGGTAAGGGCATTTCTGATTAAATATTACGGGCAAGGTACTGGGCAGGATATCAAGGAACCGCTGGACACGGTTACAGCGCAGGATCGCTTCGGGCTGGTGACCATCAACGGTACAGATTATCAGATCGTAGACATAGGACTGCGAATGTTGGAACCCAGGGAACTGTACGGATGCCAGGGATTCCCTGATGATTACATAATCGATCATGATTACACCGGAAAGACCTACCCGCGCAGCGAACAGGTACGCCGATGTGGCAATGCGGTATGTCCACCGATTCCAGCGGCACTGGTTAGAGCAAATCTGTCGGAGTTATGTGTGGCAGAGCGTACACCGAACATGAGAATAGAAGCAGAGCAGACCGGGCAACTCCGGTTTGCGTAGGAGGATATATGGGAAAGAGACATTTAACACCGGCAGAGATCAAAGAGCAGTGCAAGCGGATCGCCCGGGAAAGCCGTATGGCTGACCGAACCCCCTGGACGGCTATGGGAATCATCTGCAGCTATGTGATTATGCGCCGGGAGGGATTCAGGGGGCAGAGAATCAGCAGGCTGGCGAATAAAGTAAATGAGATGGAAGCTGACTGGTCCGCGGGCAAGGTTGATCTGAAAGAGATTAGCCAGCGGCTGATGGATAAGGCTGGATGGTCCATTGAGTATAAAGCCTATACCGAGGATGACATCACCGCCCGCAAGGGATCCTATCAGTACTGGCTGGATAGCAAGCAGATCGCACCGCAGAATACCATCAATGAGCAGGCTACAAGGTATATGCTGTTTTTCTTCACGGCGCTGATGGACGAGTATGGATTCGGCAAAGACCGGATGACCAGGGTCGAAGAATACATGAATGAGCTATTGCTGTCATACCAGCAGGACAAGACCACCGTCAGGGAATGGTCTCATGCGCTGCTTACGGAAGCTGGAGTAATTATGGAACCGCCGGTGGATCCGCTGACACAGACTGCTGGTAGCGTTATGACAGGGTGACAAATAAATAGGCCTTTTGGATAAAGTGAATCACGATAGACACTGTTGACATAGCCACGGGACGGTTGCTGAGACCAAGAGGCAGCAGCCGTCCAGAAAGGAGCAGTAATGCAGGAATATAAAGAATGGGATGAAAATGTTCTGTTGGGACCGGCCCCTACAATCCAGAATGTACATAAAGGAGACATCATAAAAGCAATGGAGCATGACGGAGATGTTGGCAGAGGAACCATACCCAGGGAATATGAAGTGGTGGAGGTATATAAGAGAACTGTTTTGACCAGAGACCGGAAGACTGGCTTTCGAAGGTGTTTTTCTTACGGAGATCTGCTGACAATGAAAATAGAGCGGCAGGATCCGAAAGTTGAATCTATAAAAGAAAAACGCACACAGGAGGGCTACAACCAGAGCACAGAAGCATCAAGGAAGTATAGGAGGAAAAAGCGCATTGAAAAGCATTGAAAAAAAGATTCTTCCGAAGTACTTCCGAGCAGTCCGAAAAGAAGAAAAAAACTTCGAATTGAAAAAAGACGAAGACAACGCACAGCCGGGAGACGTTCTGATTCTGATGGAATGGGAAAACGGTGAATATACCGGCCGGACAGAGGTACGTCGGATCCGGTATGTGCTTCGGAATATGCCGGAATATGGGCTGATGCCGGGATATTGCATTATAGGATGGTAACAAAATTACTGACAATTAAGAAAGAGAGGAAATAACATGAGAAAACAGGAAATCAGTGAAATAAAAAAGCTTTTCACACCGGGAAACTGCTCCATCACACGGATCTGTGGATGCTATGTGGAGTGTGGGGAAAATAAAAAAACAGAATGGAACCAGGCGTTTCTGGCATTACCGCAGGATGAGCTGTACAAATATTTTGAGATTCTGCGTAAAAGTCTGTCCGGCACTATCGGAAAGAACCTGCTGAATCTGGCATTTTCGGAAAAGAGCAGAAATGAAGGCGGGCAGCAGGAGTTCCTTTTGCACCTGCGGGACAGCAAATTAATGGATGATGCTCTGCTGGAGCAGTTCTATGACCACATCATCGAATCCTATGAATATGTGGGAAACTACCTGATTCTGCTGATTCATGATGCCTATGATATACCGGGCCGCACCCGGGACGGTATCGAGATGGAGGATGCTTCCGATGAGGTGTATGAGTACATACTTGCCTGCATTTGCCCGGTAGATCTGTCACAAACAGGATTAAGCTATAACGCAAAGGAAAATACCTTCCAGAATCGTCTCCGCGACTGGGTGGTAGGGATGCCGGATACAGCGTTCCTGTTCCCGGCGTTCAACGATCGCAGTGCGGACATTCACAGTGTTCTGTATTATTCCAGAGATGCTAAAGAACTGAAGGAAGAATTTATTAGCAAGATGCTTGGATGCCAGTTGCCTCTGTCTGCGGAATGTCAGAAAGAAGCCTTCCAAGCATTAGTGGAGGAAGTGCTGGGTGAGGCTTGTTCAGTGGAAAGCGTTAAAAATATCCACGAGAAGCTGACAAAGACCGTACAGAAACAGGAGAACAACGAGGAACCGATGGTGCTGGGCGGCGAAGAAGTAAAGACTGTTTTCGCCAGTAGCGGTGTGTCCAATGACAAAATGGAGATATTTGACCAGTGCTTTGATGAAATCATCGGTAGAGACACAAAACTGCTCCTGAATAATATTTACAGTGGTCACAATTTTGAGGTAAAAACACAGGATGCGGTTATCAGAGTCAATGCCGGACGAACGGATCTCATAAAGGTAAAGGAAATTGACGGAAGGCAGCAGTTAGTCATTGATTTGCAGGGACCTGCGGAGGTAAATGGCGTCGAAGTAAGACCTATGCAGTAAGAGGAGACCAGAGGAGTGAAGACGGACATTGAGATACTCCATAAATACATAGAGAAAACAGATAAGGAGTTCTATGAATCGCTTTCTGATCCGGAAAAAATTCTCTATCAGTGTGTTGTAAGAGATAGCTTGGAATTCGCATGGTATGTATTTAGAAAACGATGTGAAGAACTGGGAACGCTGCTGAAGGAAAGTATAAAAAATATAAAGGAAGGAGAATAATCGGAATTGTTGAGTATGTAGAAGAAGATGCGGTAGCACTCAAAGGTGCACTGCGGATATTGATTTTAAAATGCACAGAGGAAATGTGTAATAGCCTTGATTGTACGATAACATTTGGAGATTTGGCTTTGGACTGCCATTTTAATTTTTCAATGCATGAGGAGACAGAAAAATGATCAAAATGATCGAATTTGATGAAGGAGTATGGGTGCCGGAAGAATGCTGTACCATGACGAATCCGACTACAAGTGGAGGAGAAAGCGTCCCGGACGATGTAGAGATGCCGTGTGAGGGACCCGAGTCCTGCACAGGTGACTGCGATAATTGCATAATTCAGATAATTATGAACGAATATGCATTATGCACAGGACAAGCGACAAATAAGGTTACCGATCTTGCAGATATTACTGCAATTAGTGAGGCGATAGAAGAATTGAATAGCTGGCATTGCTGTCCTGTGGCAGATGAAACTTATGCGGCAGCGCAAATGGGAATAAAGGCTCTTAGGAAGCAGATCCCTATGAAAGTCCGCGAGATCCACGTGGACGAGTATATCTGTCCCTGCTGTTTAGAAGAAAACGGATGCAATGACGCAAAAGTGAACGATGCATACTGTCCGAAATGCGGACAGCGGTTGATAAGCTAAATTAGGACTGGAGGAGAGGTAATGTATCGAGATGACAGATGGGAAAAAGGAATGTATGCAGATGATTTGGTAAAGTTTCACTGTGGCTCCTGCGGTGATGAATTCATAGTGGGAAGAGCGGCGGCAGAAAAGGCAAATACTAAAGGTCAGAGAATATGCTGTCCGTATTGCGGCAGCAGGTATCCGGAAGAGCGGGTCAGCACCGATGAGGAGGACATGGAATTTTTGTCAGATGCAATGGGATGCTTGGCAATATACGTAGGTGACGACGATAACTAACTTAGAATTTAGCGGAGGAAATAAATTATGGGAATGACGAGAAATCAACTTGCCTTAGTGCGATATGTGGCTGAAAACAATATACAAAAAGCAAAAGATGCAGCTCTTTGCTGTTGCGCTGAGGATACAACTCAGAAAAATCATTATGCAGTCACAAAATATCAAAGTTTGTTACGATCTGGTGGAATGAATCTTATGGAGCTACCAGCAAATGTTTCCAGTTTTGCAACGATGGAAGATCTGACAAATACATACTCAGAAAGCAGATATTATCTGACCAATGAAGAAAAGGAATTATTCGAACTGATCAAGAACATGAATGATGTGAGTTTACAGCTTATGGAGAAACAGATCCCGTATCTGAATGCAACATTGCTCTATGGCGAGAGTGGAATCGGAAAGACGGCTTTTTCCAGATATGTAGCATATAAACTTGGAATGCCGTATTTATATGTGAATTTTTCAAGAATGCTTGATAGTTATCTTGGTGGAACTGCAAAAAATCTCACGAATCTGTTTAATTTCATAAACCAGCATCAATGCGTTGTAATGTTGGATGAAATCGACAGCTTGGCAGTAAAGAGGGAATATGGTGGTGGCGGTGCAAGCGCAGAAGTTTCCAGAAGCACTACATGTTTATTACAGTTATTAGATTCCGTTACGAATGACCACGTAATTATTGCCGCAACAAACCTTATGGATGATGTTGATACCGCAGTGAAGCGTAGATTTACAGAAAAGCATGAGTTACATAGGCTTTCAGCGGAAGACAATGAGCGGTTTATCAGACAGTACCTTGACGATGCAGGATTTTCTTATGATTTGGATTCTGTTAGAAAGTATGCTGCAGAAAATCATTCACAAGCTGAAATTATGACGCATGTAACAAGAAGCATTGCAAGTACGCTTATCAACAAGGGTGAACTGGTAATGTTGTAAACTGAAATTTAGAATTTAGCGGAGAAATGACATGAGCTGCATTGGGTGTATCTGTGAGCACTGTGCTAATAGCGCAGAATGTTTTGACCATTGCCAGGGAGAGATGGATGAACCGTGCTTTAACTGTGATGATTGCATCCATTTGGATGGCAAGACAGGACGGGAGATGTGGAGGGACGAGTGCCCCAAGTACAAGATAACCGAGTACTGGGCAGCGCATCTCCGAAGGAAAATGAAAATAGTTTAGGATTTAGCGGAGGTAGAGAAAATGAATGATGAAATGAAAAAAGGAATGTTACTGGCATATCAGTCAGTAAAAGAGGAAATGGATACTATAAAGGCAGAGTTGAAAAGAAAAGGAATTGAAGAAAATAAAGGTTTTTCTACTCTGAAAGGATTTATTGAGGATAATATTAGGCAGTTAAACTGAAAGTTAGTGAAGAAAGGAAGAAGAATATGGCTAAAGCAGTATTAGTGATGGACATGCCGGAATCGTGTTGTGAATGTAATTTAAACTACATGATACCGCTTGGAAGTAGGTTAAGATGTCATGCGTTTGCGCTAGGAAAAGCAATTGATTCTAATACACGTGAAAAGCCGGATTGGTGTCCGCTCAGGGAGCTGCCGGAACGTGAAACAGAGATGATCGATGCCGAAGATCTCGGCAGAGATTATGTCAGAGGAACGATGGATGGTTGGAATGCCTGCCTGGATGAAATAGAATCCATAAATTAGCGAAGGAAAGGTATTGGTAAAAGAAATGGATGCATGGGAAGTTATAAAAGACGAAGTCAATAATCTTTGCATGGATGTAAACAGGAATACATTTATGAAATTGCAATGTTCTTGTTCTGTTGACGACGATGATAACGGTCTTTATGTGGTCTATATCAAAAATGATAGCACGAACTGTGACAAAAAATATTACGTTAGCAAAATAATTGCAGAATCTATAATAGACCCGAAGCTGTATGCAAATTCATTGTGCAAACGAATAAAAAAAGATTTTTGTATAAACTAGATGCATAAATAATATTTATGTAAGAAAAAGTTGAAAAAATAAAAATATTTATCAAAAAAATGCTTTTCTTTACGGTTTTTTTTGACATATCCATATGTAAGACAAATACGTCTTGCAAAAATATGAAAACCTATGGGAGGAAATGCAAATGAGAAGACACAACAATTATGATGATTACGATCTGGATCCGAATTACGACGAGAGTAATGTAGACCTGGACAGCTACGAGCGCGAAGCGGATATCTGGGAAGATGAAATGGCAGAGGGAGTAACAGTGAAAAATTACGCTGATACTAATGATCCTGTTTGCGACCGGCTCCATAATTGGAATGACTGTTTCTGGTTTCGGAAGTATTTCGGAATGTAGTACATAACGTACTACGGAAGTCTTGGGAGAGTCGTACATATCTGTACGGCATTCCCGGAATCCATCCGGATAACGAAAGGAGTAATAGAGAAAGAAAAAAGTTAAAAGTGTAATAAGTATCATAATACACCGTTTGAAATTCCAGCTGCAGAAGGACTGCAATCGTTACATAAAAACAGCGGTAGACCATCCGACCAAAGATATCATCTACCGCTCAACTGCTTAAGGACATCATATCATAATGTGATACCTTAGGCAACATGAAAGAGGTGCGCTTATGACGAAAAACGACCTGATCAACGAAGTTGCCTATGAATTGAACGATTTTTTAAGCAAGGAGCAGATTGACCGCATGAAAATCACTCTTTATGTTAAAATGCAGGATTTCGAGTTGACAGAGATCAAACAGCTGCCTATGACTATGGAGCATGACAATGAGTGGTTAATGCAAAGGTATTGTGTAGACGGCGTGGCAGCAGGACTACATGCCGGTACTATCAGAAGTTATATCGGGATCATCCGTAAGTTTTTTGAATTTGTGAATAAGAATTATAAATATGTGACGGCACAGGATATCACAGATTATCTTGCAATCAGATCCTATCGTGATCACATCAGCCATAACTATAAATCCACAATATACAGGTATTTATGTACATTTTTTGGTTGGGCATTTAAAAAGAGACATATCCAGGACAATATTGTTGACGGAGTAGATAAGGTTAAGCAGATCAAGAAAAAGAAGGTACGATTGACAGATGAGGAAGTTGAAACTATCCGCTATGCGCTGCAAACGCCAAAGGAGAAGGCGTTGTTTGAGTTGATGATCTGTACCGGCATGAGAGTTGGAGAAATCTCTTACCTCAATGTGTCAGATATTGATCTGACAAATAAGCAGGTATCAATTTACGCAGAAAAAACGGATACCTACCGCACCGGAATGCTTACGCCAGTAGCGGTGATGGCACTACGAAATTATATCGGGGACAGGCCCGGGACTGATCCGCTGTTTTTGGCAGATCGGGCACCGTATAACCGGATGCACACCTACGGAATCGAAAAGCTGGCTAAAGAAATGGCTCTGCGTGGGGGAGTGACTAGGATCAAGGCAACCGTGCATGTGTATCGGAAAACCTTTGCGAGTGTGCTGTACCGCAAGACTGGGGATGTATTGCTGGTAAGTAAATTACTGGGGCATGCAAAGCCTGATATGACGGTCCAGTATTATTTAATTGATGACATCGAGGAGATGCAGCACAAATACAATCGAGTAGCATAATAGCGTCGGTGTTGCACCGGTGCAACAATAATGACACGGAAGGGAGAGAGCAGAGATGAATCGTTCACAGCGACGGGCAATGAAGAACGGAAAGAGGAATAGAGCAGCCTTTGTTCCAAACAGGACGAAAAAAAAGGAAAAAGCAGATTTTTCAGATATTCCGTTGGCAACAGTGTGTCGGAGTATTCAATTGTTAATTGATGAACTTAAGGATCGCGGAATCAGAATTTACGATTTTGATAATAAAGATAAAGCCGTAGAGCAGATTCAGATCATCCGCGAGAAAGTATATTTTTTAGCAGCCAAGGAGGAAGAGAGCGATGGAAAAGTATAAGGAAAAACTGTCGGATGAGGCGGCAACGCTTGATAAATATTTGAGGATGTATACCAGGTGTAAAAACAGAAAACATTCTCTGGAGCGGCGCAAAGATTCAATCATGCAGGAATTTGAAAGTCCGCTAAGATCGGTTGTATCAGACGGGATGCCGCACGGCAGCAGTTCTGGGATCGGCTGCGCAGCGCTGTCATATGAACTTGATGAAATCAGAACCCGCATTGATGAGAAAATCGAGGAAATGGAAAAGAAATACGTTAGAATCAATGACGTAATAGAATTTTTACCGGAGAACTCGACGGAGCGTGCCATTTTGGAGTACAAATACATTGACAACTATAGTTGGAACAAAATCTGCAACCTTGAACATATGAGTCGCACACCGGCGACCCAATACTGGAGGAAGGGGTTATATAAGTTGTTGGAATTCGCAAAGGTGCAAGAAATAGTACGGGAATATAGGAAATCTGAGGCGGTGCAACTATAAAAGGAGGCAGGAAACAGGATGAAATTTATTGATGGCATGAAATATGTTGAGAACCACCCGAAACAGCATGAATTTTTTTATCTGGACAAAATGATCTCAGAGGCGGGATATCCACACGCTTCCACATTCTGGGAAGAAAATTTTAACGGCGGGGATCCGGAAGAGAACATAGACTGGAATACATTTTATTTTAATATTCAGATCTGCGGCGCAGGAATGTCGTTCCCAATCATCAGCGTAGAGATTGCAGATAACGGGAAATTGAATCTTAAGGATTTTCGGAATGCGCAGGATATAGAGATCAGATCCGAAGAACAATTACGGAAACTGTGCATTGCCTATGATGGCATTACGTCAGAACAGGCTATGGAAATCATTGATGATTATTTCAGGAGCATATAAATTTTTTGAGGACCGCCGAAAGATGCAGTCCTCAAATTTTTTTACGGTCATCATGCAGATTATTCATACATATGCTCTACAGCCTCCAGATCTTCCAGATCAGAGACAACTCCTGCATCCAGGTAAGCTACGGCTTCTAGATCCAAAGAAATTTTTTTAACGCCTGCGCTGGATAAAAGCGTGCCTGTAATGGCCAATATCAGAAAAAATTTTTTAAACATAATTTTTTACCGTCCTTTCGTTGTCTGGATACCCGGTCATCTACGGGGAAGGGCAAGCCGAGGAATCGAACCCCAGGAACCGCCACCGCTTGCCTAAATAAGTACACCCAAGCGCATACAATCACGCTTTCTATCACAAACAATTTTCCACTTTTCAAAGTCACCCTTGATATTTTCTGCAGTTCTGGTGTCTGCCCATTCGTCTCGGGCTTTAATATAAGCGGCTTTCGCATCGTCTTTCTGTTTCTGCAATTTCTCCATAAATTCCATAATATTAACCGTCCTTTCATTATGTATTTATATTTCTAAAACTATCCATTCTCCGGCTGGAGCATTTTTTACAAGCTTCTGGATTGTGTTATTAAGTTTTCTTGATGTAAAATCATCATCATACCAAGTCTTAATAATATTAGAGTCATTTCCTTTTTCCACAAGAGAAACGATATTAGCTACTCTTTTAAGAGTTACTTTCATATATTTCACCATCCTTTCATTGTGTGCCCTGTCTCATCGGTGCAGGTGGGGCAGTTCCTGCAGACCGCCGCGCAGGCGGTTTCGACTATTGCAGATCGTCTAGGATCATTTGTATGGCAAACTCTCGGGAACATCTTTCGGCACCGTCCCATCTGTTAAACTCTATCATTTTATTGGCTTCTGCCACTGCTTCGGCTTCGTTGTACCCGCAACTCATAAGCCATTCAACTATTTTTTCCATATCTCAAAACCTCGCTTTCTTTGCTGTGGTCTGCCATCATCAGAGCCGGGAGACCATCCCGCGGTTGACGCTCCAGGGCGGAGCGTTTCGGCTATGCAATCTTGATATAGAAACGATTACGTGTTTCTTCTGGCATACATTTGTTTATAAAATCTTCAGCATTTACTGCCGTTTCAAATGCTGCAATTATGCGTTCCTGCTCAGGTTCAAATTTTGATGCTTGGAATTTGTAAGCGACTAACCAGTTAAGATTTTCCATTGTGTGTACCTCCGTTTATAAAGTGGAGCAAGCTTTTATAAGATCCTGCTTTGTTAAGTTGTCAGCTACGATGTTGCCGTTTTTGTCATACAGTTCGTATGTATCAGGCAAGGTTCCGAAGAAACCGTTGAACTGGTTACATACCATATATCCTTTTGCTTCTAAAGCATTGATGATTTCATTCATGTTGTTTTCCTCGCTTTCCTGTGCTCCGCTTTGGTGCGGTTCGGTTGTTGTTGAGTTAATCATAAAACGTAATGCGCACTACGTCAATGGACAGAATAAACAAAGTAATGCGCATTATTTTGTCTAAAATGCATAATGCGCATTACACAAAATAATGATATTATATTATCAGGTGGGAACGGTTCCCCTTGAGAAAGGGGGTTGATGCCTATGTACGTTACATATGATGATCTGATCCAGTTTGGATTATTAATTGTAGCAATTATAGGTCTTGTATATAAGATAAGTCATAAAGACAAAAAATAACCGCCCCTGTCTGGAAAACTTGGCGGTTATTTTTTAGACCAATTATTCCGAGGGGCACTTAGTACCACCTCTTTGTATAAATAATATAGCACTGATAAATAAATAATTCAAGGGGTGATTAAATGAATAGTGAACAGATAAAAAAGCGAAATGATAGGCAGTACTCCTGGCAGAAAGAGAATACCGACAGAATCAATTTTACAATGCCAAAAGGGAAAAAAGCAGAAATAAAAGCGATTGCTTCCAGTAAGGGCATGAGCGCCAGTGAATGGATCAATGAAGCTATACAGGAAAAAATAGAAAGAGGTTAATATATAATAAAATATTAATTAAGAGCCGATGGCAGTTATTCTGTTATCGGCTTTTATAGTGCAATGATATAGCCAAGGACATAGAAGAACAGCAACAGCACAGAGACCGCACACCGGGACACTGGGGCGGCTGGCCAAACGGCGGGGCGGCGGTTCGGTCGATCTCCAACCGGCAGGGGGAGAACTGCGGAAAACCATGACAGCGGAGCGAATCAGTGCGGGAGCATACAGAGAAAAGCGCGGCAGCAGGACTGGACGGAATCGGACAACCGGCAAGGATAGGGGAGAACAGCTCACTAGTGGATTGGAGCAGGACGGACACACAAACGGGATCCGGTCGGATCTGGCTGACTGGCGAACTCTGCCAGAAGAAGCACGGGAAAAGAACATAAGCAGACGGACAGGAGAGCAGGAACGGACAGCACCCGCACACCACAGGCAGACAAGGCACCCGGCTTTCCCCTGTGCCTAAAGGGGCACGACATAACCGGCGGGAGCGTCAACGGAAGAGGAAAGGGCAACCGCAGAAGGGAGAAGGGCGGGAAACGCCCTTCCATAGAAGGAACGAGAACGGGGGAAGACCGGCCAAGAGGGGCGCAAGGTACTACTTGGTCCTTGTAGAGATGCGGGGCGGGGAAGGCGCATTATTTTCGCCGATGGGGACCAAAAAAATTTTCGCATTTCGTTACGCATTGCATGAAAAAATGAAAGAAAGTACAAAAGCGTACACGGAGATATGTTATTATTGTAGCATGGAAATTAATAAAAGCGGAGCCTGTTAGGGGAACCGCTGGAAAAAGTTACAAGTAAGCAGGCTGTCAGGAATGAGGTGTGATATGGCAGAAAGCGGAGATGACAAGGAACTGTGCAAAGTTGATGTTATTGCAAATCTGTTTGGTGTCAGCGTGAGAAGGGTTCAGCAGCTTACACAGGAAGGAATCATATCTACTACTGAGGTAAAAAGGGGGCGTAGATATGAGCTTACACCAACCGTTCAGAAATACATCAAATATCTGTCGGATAAAGCCTATGGGAAGGCACAGTCGGAGACAGAAGCAAAATTGAAAGAACAGAAGCTCAAAGCGGAGATTGCCTTAAAAGAATCCCAGGGAGAGCTTCACAAATTAAGGACAGAAATTGCGGCCGGACGATACATTTCCGTTGAGGAAGTGAAATTGGATTACGGTCGTTTTTTTGTATCATTTAAGAAATTCGCAATGTCGATACCGAGTAAGCTGGCAGGGCGCTTAACCGGTTTTGTTGATCCGGTGGAAGTACGGTCAATCGAAAATGATCTTCAGAAAGAAGTGAAACGGTTATTAAGCAGCTTCGTTCTGAGTTCCGTACCTGACGATGGCAGCAAGACGGAAAAAGACAGAAGTAACTAAATATCAATGGGAAGCCCTGCAATTCCTACGCCCGCCAGAACAGCTTACTGTTTCAGAGTGGGCAGAAAAATATCGTATGCTGGATTCCAAGTCTTCTGCGATGCCAGGGCCGTGGAGCAATGACATTACACCATACCTTACGGGTGTGATGGATGAGTTTAACAATTATGAGACTGAAAAGATAATATTTGTTAAGCCTACACAGATCGGTGGAACAGAAGCTCTGCAGAACATGATTGGATACATTGTTATGCAGGATCCTTCACCGACAATGATCGTGTATCCTACGGATACGCTTGCAAAGTCAGTGTCGGAAAACAGATTGCAGCCCATGTTGAAGGCAACGCCGGAAATCGCTAAGAAATTTGATGAAAATTCATCATTATTAGAACTGCAATTTGACAGTATGTATATAAGTTTAACTGGATCAAATTCTCCTTCAGGACTTGCCAGCAAGCCTATCAGGTTTCTGATGATGGATGAGGTAGATAAATATCCTGGTGCAAGCAGTAAAGAGGCAGATCCTATAAAGCTGGCTACGGAGCGTACCAAAACGTTCCATAACAAAAAAATATATATTACAAGTACACCGACATTAAAGACAGGTCACATCTGGAAGGAAAAAGAAGCTGCGGATATTGAAAAGCATTTCTTCGTGCCATGTCCGCATTGCGGGGAGTACATAGAATTCAAGTTTCAGAATATCCGGTTCCCGGACGATGAAGGAATGAGCTATGCTGACCGAGCGGAATTTGCCACATATGTATGCCAGGAATGTGGTTGTCTTATAACTGATAATGATAAGCACAATATGCTAAAACTCGGTGAATGGAGAACCGTACGCCACAATACGAAATATGTTCGCAATGTGGCGTTTTGGATTAATACTCTGTACAGCCCGTTTGTACGCTGGTCTGATATTGCAAAGGAATTCCTTGTATCGAAGGATGACCCGGAAGATTTACAGAACTTTGTAAATTCCTGGCTTGCAGAAGCGTGGGAGGATACAAAGTTGAAAACCAGTGCAGAACTTGTGCTGGAGAGACAGACGGAACTTCCGGCTTACGTTGTTCCACAGTGGACAAAGCTGCTTACAGCAGGTGTCGATGTGCAGGAGAATTCTCTGTATTGGTCGATCAGAGCATGGGGGGAGTTCCTAACAAGCCAGAACATAGCGCATGGACAGTCATTATCCTTCGAGGAAATAGACCGCATTATGAATATGCAGTATATGACAGAAGAGGGTGATCCGATGGTTGTGAATCTTTGTTTGATTGATTCAGGAGACCAAACGGATATCGTATATGATTTTTGTGCACTTCATTCAGATTATGCTTTGCCTGTTAAGGGATCCAGCCATGCACAGCTTAGCCATTATAAGTTAAGCATGGTAAATAAGACGGATAGTAGGGCGTATGGTATGCAGCTTGTTCTTGTGGATGGCGGCAGATATAAAGATATGATTGCCGGACGTATGCAGCGACCAAATGGAAAAGGAAGCTGGATGGTGTATTCCGGGTGTGATATGGAATATGCGACACAGGTTACTGCAGAACACAAAGTAAATGTAAAAACTCCTGGCGGAACCAAACAGGTGTGGCAGAAAAAGAGTAGCCATGCCGATAATCATTATCTCGATGCAGAGGTTTACGCTCTGGCCGCAGCGGATGTGATGGGCGTCAGGACGTTGCATCTTGTGGAAGAACAGCAGGTAAAGCCTGCCAGGGAAGAGCCTGAAACACCGGAAGAACAGTGGATTAAGGCAAACGAGAATTGGATTTAAGGAAGGAGATCATTTATAGATGGCAGACAGCACAACGAACCAGATGCCGGTCACGACACAGGGTATGCTTGACAGCGTTAATTCAGCTATCATGGCTATCGCAGTCGGAGGGCAGTCTTACAAGATTGGATCCAGAAGCCTTACAAGGGCGGACCTGAAACAGCTTTATCAGATAAAAAATGATCTTACCGCACAGTTGCAGCGGGAAAATGCGAGTAGCCTTCTGGATGACTGCTATGTCGCTGTCTTTTCAGGGAGGTAATTATGAACGACTGGTTAGGAAATGTGATTGCCGCGTTTTCTCCGGAAGCGGCATACAGAAGGGAATCATACCGGCAGGCATACTTAGAACTGAAATCCTATTATGACGCGGCAGATCGAACTGGCGTCAATCAGAACTGGCGGGCAATGAATACCTCTGCAGAATATACAGACCGGTATAGCCGGGACGATGTACGGGCCAGAGCGAGAGATCTGGAACGTAACAGCGATATCATGAACTCTGTTGTAGGACCATTCCGAAGAAATGTAGTTGGCGGTGGGTATCAGGTGCAGGCAAAAACGAAGGATCCTGAGCTTAACAAAAAAATTGAGAAAGCCTGGCGGAAATGGTGCAAAAAAAGAAACTGTGATGTGACGGGAACGCAGAGCTTCAACCAGATCATGAGAATGGCGGTTGAGAGAAAGAAAATTGATGGTGGTATTCTTTTTGTGAAAAGGTATACTTCAGAAGGCTTTGTTCCCTTCCAACTACAGATGATCGAAGTGGATGAACTGGATCTGACCATAATGCAGGCGCGAAACGCAGACAACAAGGTAGTGGGAGGAATCGAATACAACTCGTTTAATAAGCCGGTTGGATATTATATCAGACAGTATGACATTGATGGTTTTACACAGAGAGATCCTGTGTATGTTGAAGCCAAAGATGTCATTTTTTATTTCACGAAAAAAAGACCGTCACAGCTTCGGGAGATATCTGATATGTCTCATACGATCCAAAGGATCCGGGATGTAAATGAGTTCATGACGGCGGTATCAGTAAAAGAACGTATTGCGGCCTGCCTTGCGGTCTTTATTAAGAAGGCGATTCCTACGACAGGAGTTGGAGGAGTAGGGCGTAGCAATAATGCAGGTAAACAGCCGGAACATATTGTTTCTTATGAAGGAAAAACTATAAGTCCCGGAATGATTAAAGAGATGAACGCTGGGGATGAAGTTCAGGTGGTTAATCCTTCCGGGCAGGGAAGTGATGCTACCAGCTACACGAAGCTCCAACAGCGGCTGATCGGTGCTGGACAGGGAATCAGTTATGAAGCAAGCAGCAGGGATATGGCAGAGAGCACCTATTCTTCCACCAGACAAAGTCTTATTGAGGATAATCTTACTTATCAGGAAGACAAGGAACAGATTATAGAAATCCATGATGAAATCTATGAGACATTTATCATATCAGCAGTTCTTTGCGGAAAACTGGATATCAAAGATTTCTGGAACAACAAAGATGAATATCTGGATCATGAATGGGTGCAGGAACCGAAAGCGTGGATTGATCCTCAGAAGGAATCTAATGCGACTATGACGGCACTGCAAACCGGCCAAAAAACTTTTAAGCAGATTGCAGCGGAGAATGGACGAGACTGGAGATCACAGATTGATGATATGGCAGAAGTAATCCAATATGGACAAGAAAAAGGAATTGATATGGGAGGTATTTTGTTTGGAAAGAAGACAGAAGGACCGGCCGCTTCTTCTGAAGAGGGAGACGGAGACGAGTCAGAAAAAAAGAAATAGCGAACGGAGCGGAAGCCTTCAGCGTTATCTGACAAATTGTAGCATTACACGAATGGAAGGAGAGGGAAATGAACGAAAGTTCACCCTCTCTTTTTCGTCGGAAGAACCTTATGACAGATGGTGGGGAACAGAGATTCTTGCACATACGGAAGGAGCAATGGATCTTACCAGACTGAATTCCATTGGAGTGGTTTTGTATAACCATAACAGAGATAAGGTTCTCGGGAAAATTCTTCGGGCATGGGTGGAAAACAGCCGTGGATATGCGGAAATCGAGTTCGACCAGGATACTGAGGCGGATGTGATTTATCAGAAAGTGGCAGGCGGGACGCTGAAAGGAGTGTCCGTGGGCTACATGGTCGAGGTCTGGGAGGAAGTTGCACCGAACAAGAAGTCTAGTGATGGCCGATTCACAGGACCCTGTGACATTGCCACGAAATGGACACCGTATGAGATATCTATCGTAAGCGTTCCGGCAGATCCTACTGTCGGCGTAGGCAGATCCAAAGAATCCGGGGAGGACTCCCGGAGCGAAAAAGAGGGAGTAAGCAGCTTTTACTACAACGAAAAGCAGCTCCAGATAAATCAAAATCTTTTATAGGAGGTAAGTAGAATGAATCGTAAACAGCAGTTGATTCAGAGACAGCAGGAGCTCCTTAATACAGCAAAGGCTGCGGCAAGAGAGCTGAATGCGGAGGAACAGGCAGAGTTCGACAATATCCAGAGAGAACTTGATGCCATTGTAGCAGGTGAAGTCCAGACACCAGGAGAGGAAGGGGAACGATCTGTACCGAGAGTGGATCCTGGCAAGGAAAAGGCAGCAACGGAAGCAGAGCGTCAGAGATGTGCAGAGATCACGGATCTGTGCCGGGAGTTCGATGTCAGTAAGGACGATGAACAGAAATATATTCGTGGAGGAGTATCCACTGCGGATGTAAGAAAAGCTATTTTGGATGGCATGAAGGCACACAATGCACCTATTTCTGCAAGAGGAAGTGCAGAAGTGATCGGTGATGAGCAGGACAAGTTCAGACGAGCAGCAGGAGATGCATTACTTATGCGTGCGGGTATTCCTATGGAAAAGCCGGCGGAAGGCGCAAGAGATTTGATGCACATGTCCCTGAGAGATCTGGCGATTGACTGTCTTACCAGAGAGGGTGAGACCGGAGCGAGTCGCCGCTCCTCTGACGAACTGTTCAATATGGTATGCAGACAGTTCTTCAACCCCACGGCGGCGTTTCCGGCCATTCTTGACAATGCCATCAATAAGGCATATGTCGAAGGTCATAATAAGGCAGCAGTTACTTTTGATCAGTGGACCAGAAAAGGAACCCTGAAGGATTTCAAAACCAATGATAACAATTATCTGGCTGGACCCGCAGGAGAATTTCTGGAAGTTCCCGAAGGCGGTGAACTGAAGCATGATGTGTTTGAGGATAAGAAACGTCCCACCAGAAAGTTGAAGACCTATGGCAGACAGTTCACACTTACCCGTCAGGCATTTATCAATGATGACATTGAACTGGTGACCAGTCTCCCGGCCAGATATGCGGCAGCAGCCAGAAAGACCATTAATAAGCAGTGCTATCAGATTCTGGTAAATAATCCCGCTGTATATGATGGTACGGTTCTGTTTTCCAAGAATCACGGTAACCTTGTTACAACAGGAACAGGCATTACGCAGGCATCCATGCAGGCTATGATCATGGCACTCCAGACCCAGACAAATGAGTTCGGGGAAGCTATTATTATTCGCCCTGCGGTGCTGATCGTTCCTTCCGGTATGGCATTTGACATTTATACGTTATTCAACAGCCCTACTATCAATACTGAAGGAAACACACAGGCAGTCAACCCCTTGTATCGCTATGCCAATCAGATCCAGGTTATTGAAGACCCTACGATCAATGTACTCTGCGGAGGATTCGGTAACGTGATGCCCTGGTGGCTGGCAGGAAACAAGGATGACACCGACTTTATGGAGGTGGATTACCTGAATGGAAAGGAGATTCCCACCATCCGCAGAATGGAGACTCCCGGAACCCTTGGATTTGTATGGGACATTTACCTTGACTGGGGAATCAGCGTAATGGATTATCGTGGAGCAATCAAAAATCCCGGAACCAAGATCAACAACCCGCTTGTATAAGAAGGAGGAGAAGCTGAATGAAAGCTACATATTGGCAGAGAAGCGAGAGCCTCGACTATGTAAATAAAACGGATAAAGTCATCGAGGCTAACAGCATTGTAGATTTAAAGACAAGAATTGCCGTAACAGGCACTTCCATCAATCCGAATGAGACAGGTTCCATTCATGTAACAGGAGTTTACAGGATTAAGAAAAAAGAGGGAGAAGCGATCACTTTCGCGGCAGATGTTTATTTCAATGATACGGATGGCATTACAGCCACAGCGGATGGTAACACGCCTGCCGGTTGTGCTGCGGAGGATGCTACCGCGGAGGCAGAATATATTCTGGTAAGACTGTTAGGTTAAATAGGGAGGATATGTTATGGCAGGAAGAGTAGCAAGGCAGCAGGAGAAAACCACTCCTGCTGTGGAAGAAGAAAAGAAAGATATTCCGGCAGAAGAGAGTCTGGAGGAAGAAATGGAAATTGCACCGGTGCAACCGACAGAAGAGATTCCAGAAGAAGAGGAGCCGGAGATCCAGGAGGATGAGGAAGAGAAGAAAGTCTGTATTGCACAGGCATACATCCTCTACAACTCCACGCAGTATAAGCCTGGCGATGTGCTCCCGGCAAATGATCCGGAAATGCTTGCAGCGTGGCTGGAAGCCGGGACCGCGAAGTGGTTAGATGAAACGGCAGTAAACAGCATGAAAGCACAGTCAGCAACAGCACTTGTCGGAATGTATGGAACAGCGGTTTCTTCCGACTCCGAAGACGGAGAGGCTCTGGTAGGCAGAGTCCCGCATAACAGTGCCAGAAATGGCAGGTAGCTTTTAAGGAGTGAGCATGACATTCAAGGATCAGATTGCAAAAGACAATCAGTATGTGTTTGCGAATAAGGATGAGTTTTGGGAGTATCACATAGTTAATGGTAAAAAAATGCTGTGTCAGGTCGATAACAACGAACTGATTGACAGGGAAAAGAGATACCAGTACAGGCGCAGCCTTTATGCAGACGGAGTGTATTTGAAAGAACTGTTAATTTATGTGAAGGCAGAGGATTTTGGTCCGCTGCCCGGTGTCGGAAGAGCAATAACTTTCGACAAAAAGTCCTATATCGTGTCGGATGCAATCAATGAATGCGGTATCTACTCGTTGTGCCTGGAGGCGAATAAAACATGATCCATTATCATGTAGAGATGCAGGGACTGACGGAGATTGAATCAGCCCTTGGAATGGCAAAGGATAAATCCAAAATGGTCCTTCGGTCGGCAATCAATAATGCGGCCAAACAGACGGAAGACCGGATGGTTACGGAAGCCAAGACAAGATATCGTTACAAAAGGGCAACGAAAGGCGATATCAGGGAAGCTAATGAGATCAAGAAGGCCAGAACCAGCAACATGGAAGCCGTGATAAAGGTTGCTGGTGCAACAAATGAACTGCTGGATTTCCGGGTTAAGCCGAGCACTTATTTTCCGGGAGGCGTAGGCGCTCCAAGAATGGTATATGCAAAGACTTTGAAAGACAGCAGCTTTAAGCCGGTTGTTTTAAAACCAGGTGCTACCGGGGATAAATACAAAGGCTTCGTAATTCAATATCAGAACGGACATAGAGCACTTGCGCAGCGTGTACCCGGGAAGAAAATGAAATCGAAACCTTGGAAGGAAGCAGTCAAATCACTATTATCTATTTCCACCCCGAAAATGGAAGAGAAGGTATATGATGAAAAGATCTCCAGTGATATGTATGATGTTTTGCAGAAAAACATTCAGGAACAGATACTGCGGTATATGAGGTAGGAGGCAGACAGTGACACCAATAAATTTGCAGGATGATCTTGTAGAAGAGCTCGGACAGTTGTTCGAGCCATTTTTATATAAAGTGCCATTAGATCTTGCGGATATAGAGGAGGATATGGAAGAGAAGTCTGAAGCCGAAAGAGAACCCAAAAGAGTTCCTCTTAACATATATTCTCAGGCATTACCGGTTCAGCAGTCAGATGCAGATAGTGAGCCGGTTCCGTACATTATCGTAAGGTTGAACAGCGGCAGTGATCCTGGAGGTAGGGAAAGCTTCAATACTGTAAAAGTAGTGCTGGTAATTGGAATATGGGACGATGACCGGGACAATCAGGGACATCGGGACGTTCTAAATATCATTGATAAAATATACGCCCGTTTCAGTAAAGATCCATGCTTGAAAAACCGGGCGGTATATACCGGTGAGTTTGACTGGGTACTACAGGAAGATGGATATTTTCCATACCATTTTGGAGCCTGTAGTATGGAGTTTCATATAGCGGCAATAAGAAGGGAGGATCCACTCGCATGAGTAATAAAAAGGAAATTTCAGTGCCGGAAGTAAGAGATGATCTGGCGCCGGAAGTAGGAAGTGATGCAGCAGAAGGAAAACAGAAAAGTCGTGAGGCGGTAATGTATCTCGGTCCTACTATTGTAGGAGTAATCAGACATTCCACGGTATTTAAAGAGGGCATTCTGCCTGAAAAAGTGCAGGAATGTATAAAACAGCTTCCTATGATGGAGAGACTGTTCGTTCCCATCGGGGATATCCCGGAAGCAGTAAAAGAGATCAATAAAAACCAGAGCGTACTTCGAACAATCTACGTTCAGGTTACAAACAATATTGTATAAGGAGGATAAGCAAATGGCTTATATACATGGAGTCAGGGTTCAGGAGAACCCTACGAATGTACCCACACCGGTATCTAACGATGCTGGAGTACCGGTTATTTTTGGTACTGCACCTGCAAATCTGGCATCCAATCCGGCGGGAGCAGCAAATAAATTATTTCTGTGTCATACTTTTGCGGAGGCAAAGGCAGCAGTCGGATATTCCGATGACTATGAGAACTATACGCTGTGTCAGGCTATGGATGCGTTCTTCAAAGCATTCGGTGTAGGTCCCATTGTTATCTGTAATGTTCTGGATCCCGAGGTACATAAAAAAGATTACAGCGAGACACTGAACGTAGTGGATGGACAGGCAGTTTCCGAGGAAAAAGGTGTATTGTTGGATAGCATTACTATCGACACATTAACTGCTGGTAAGGATTATACAGTTGAATTTAATGATGACGGTTGCCTTGTAATCACTGTTATCAAAGAATCGACCAATTCTGTCAAGGTTACCGGAAAAAAGATCGATGCGTCTATGGTTACTGAGGCTGACATTATCGGTGCCTATGATTCCGCTACTGGTGCAGAAACCGGAATGGAGCTGGTTCGCAAGGTGTATCCCACTTTCGGAGTGGTACCCGGCTTGCTGCTTGCCCCCGGCTGGTCTCATAAGCCCAGTGTTGGGCTTGCTTTGGCTGAAAAATGTAAGGATATTAACGGATTGTTCAAGTGCGAGTGTGTCGTTGATATCGATACCAACAGAGCAGCAAAGTATACGGATGCTGCAAGGATCAAGGAGGAAAGCGGATATGCATCCGAGCACATGATAGCGCTGTGGCCGAAGGTCAAATATGCCGGGAAAGTTATGTATTATTCTGCTATCTATGCGGCCATGACAGCCTATACGGATTGCAGCAATGACAGCGTTCCTAATCTGTCTCCTTCCAATCACGCACTTAAGATCAGTGCTACCGTAGTGGAGGACGGGACCGAGATCAATCTCGACATCAATCAGGCAAATGAGTTGAACGGGGAAGGCATTGTTACTGCGCTGAATCTGAATGGGTATAAGGCATGGGGAAACAACATGGCGGTATATCCCAATGTCACAGATCCCAAAGATCGGTGGATCCCTTGCCGCAGATTCTTTTCCTGGTGGGGCAATAGCTTTATCACCACTTACATGACGAAGGTTGATAACCCTGCAAATTACCGTCTGATCGAATCTATTGTAGATTCGGAGAATGTAAGAGGAAACAGTTTGGTATCTCAGGGCAAATGTGCCGGTATCAAGATGGTGTACAGCAAGGATGATAACCCTATCGGAAATGTACTCGATGGAAAGATCGTGTTCCGACAGTACCTCGCACCGTATACACCGGCAGAGGATATTCTCAATGTGCTGGAGTTTGATCCGGACATGATTGAAGCTGCATTAGGAGGTGAATAAAGATGGGAAATATTGCAAACGTACCTGAAATCATTAATAACTACAATGCATATAGCAATGGCAATAAGCTGATCGGCGTAACCGGAGATATGGAACTGCCATCCTTCGATGCTATCACCGAAGAGGTTTCTGGAGCCGGTGTTCTGGGAACCTACGAAACGAGCACCCCAGGTAACTATTCTTCCCTGACACAGGATGTTGTATTCAGAATTCTGGATGAAGATATTTTCAGCATTATGAATCCTAATGAACTGGTAGATCTGACTTTCCGGGCATCAGCGCAGAGCACCGTTAAGTCTACCGGAGCGTTAGATTATAAGAGTATGAGAATCGTGGAGAGAGGTCGGTTAAAGAGCTTCACTCCTGGAAAATTATCCACTGGAAAAACTATGGATGCCAAAGTGACACTGGAAGTGCTTTATATCCTCATTGAAGTGGATGGGGAGACGAAGCTGGAGTATGACAAGCTCAATTCTGTGTTTGTAGTTAATGGTAAGGATCTCTTGGAGAAAGTGAGGGCCTATAGCTGATGAGCGATAAAGAGAAGGAAATGGAAACTGTAACAGCAGCCGCTGAAAACGAAGAGGAAAGCATGCTTATTGTGTTCAAAAAACCTTATGTATTTGAACACGAAGAATATACGGAAATTGATCTTTCCTGTCTGGAAGACATTCAGGCTTCCGACATGATCGCAGTAAACAAGATTATGAAGAGAACTTCCCCCGGTATTGATGTGATGCCTGAAGTATCTATGGAGTATGCTTGCAACATTGCGGCAAGGGCAACAAAGAAACCCGTGGAATTCTTCCTGCAGCTTCGTCCGAAAGATGCTATCAAGGTAAAAAACAGAGTTCTGGGTTTTTTCTTCGGATCGGAATAAGACCAGATGATGTTCCAAGGCTAAGAAAAACAATCATTCAGTTATCAATGATAACACAGGCAGGGATAGATTACCTCTATTCGCTGCCTGTTTCTGAATTACTGGATTTGATGAAGGAGGTGACGGAGGTTGTCAACGAAAGGAAAAGAGTATCAGCTGGCAATAAGAATAGCGGGTATCGTTGATAAGTCGTTTTCTGCCAGTCTTGCATCCACGAAGGGTAGTCTGGCTCAGATTCAGACTACAATTAATGCGATAGACAGTGATTTTGTGAAACTCGATAAGGGATTTGATGGAATTGTGAGGACTGGTGAGAAGTGCTTCTCAGCTATTGCTTCTGCGGCCGGTGTGGCATCTATGGCTGTTGCTGCGGCAACCGCCGCATCAGTTTATGAAGGAAGTAAGTTCGAGTCAGCATTCGCAGGCGTCAAAAAAACCGTTGATGCAACAGCGGAAGAATATGCTGCACTTCGTCAGAACATTCTGGATATGACACGGGAAATTCCGTCCAGTGCTTCAGACATTGCAGGAGTCATGGAGATCGCCGGACAGCTGGGAATTGCTACAGAGAGTTTAACGGAATTTACGGAGACAATGATCAACCTTGGTGTAGCCACAAACCTGTCTGCGGAAGAAGCTGCTACCAACCTTGCAAAATTTGCGAACATTGTGAATATGGCAGATTACGGAACGGATGGAATCAGCAACTGGGAACGTTTGGGATCCGTTGTTGTTGATCTCGGTAATAATTTTGCGACAACCGAGGCTGATATCGTTGAGATGGCTACAAGACTGGCATCGACGGGATCGTTGGTAGGACTTACAGAATCACAGATTATGGCACTGGCAACGGCAATGAGTTCCGTCGGTATCCAGGCGGAGAGCGGAGGATCCACAATGGCGAAACTGCTTAAGAAAATGCAGCTTGCCGTTGAACTTAATTCGGATTCTCTGGCGGATTATGCGGCAGTCGCAGGTATGACCGGAGAACAGTTCCGGGATACATTCGAGAGTGATGCAGTAGTGGCATTATCAGCATTTATCGATGGACTAAATGATACGGAAAGAAACGGGAAATCAGCTATTGCAATACTGGATGATATGAAACTTTCAGAGATCCGGTTAAGCAATACTGTCCTCGCACTTGCCGGGGCAGATGGAGTGATGACGGATGCCATTGAGACGGCTAATAGTGCATGGGATGATCACAACGCACTGGCAATCGAAGCGGGCAAGAGGTACGAGACCGTAGAGAGTCAGGCGGTTATTTTGAAGAATGCGCTATCAGAAATCGGCATTACAGCCTACGATGATTTGCGGGATCCTCTTGTTGGAACAATCAGTCAGATCACTGAGGCAGCATGGGAACTGAATGATTATGTTGGAGGAGCTGACGGAATCAGCAAATGGATAGATAACATTAATAAGACACTTCCAACATTGCAGAGAAATGCGAAGAATGCATGGAAAACTGCGGAGCCATTTTTTGATGGAGTATTGGAAGTTGGAAAATGGTGTACGAAGAATCCGGAAGCCATTACGGGTGTACTATCTGGTATTGCGAGTGCTATGCTTGCATATAAAGCGGCATCCACTACCGTTCATTCCTTAAATTCTCTTACAAACTTTATAGGCATTCTGGCGAAAGGCGGAGCTGCGGCGGATATTATGCTTGTAGTGGGAGCAATCGGCACGTTGGTCGCAATATGTGAAACCGGGCAGGCAGCTCTTAATGAACTTGCGAACGATAATCTTGCAGATCATTTTGGTGACATTGCATTATCTCTGGAAGACGTGCAGAAGGTGGCTGCGTATATTGTTGGATCAAAGGATCTTGACCGGCTCAATGAGGCTCTGGGAGCATTTGATGATATGGAGGGATTTGCCTCGGCAATGGATAATGCCGTATCAGAGATCAATAAGATGAACTGGAAAGTATCCATTGGGATGGAACTTACTGCAGATGAACAGGAGAATTATAAGACAGCCATAGATGAATATGTTCAGGCAGCAGAGGATTATGCTCTGCAAAACCAGTACGCTGTGTCATTGAACCTTTCACTGGCTTTGGATGGTGCCGATGCGGACACACTTGCAATCGGTGATAAGGTGAATGCCTTCTATCAGAGCAGCTATCAGGATATGGTTAATCTTGGTGATGAACTGAGCAAAGCAGTGAATGATGCATTTGCAGATGGAGTTCTGGATCCGAATGAGATCGAAAATCTGGCTGATATTCAGAGAAAGATGGCAGAATTACAGGAAGGTATTGCACAGGGCGAGTTCACGGCCAAATTATCTGCGATACAGCTGAAATACGATGGCTCCAATCTTACGGCAGATTCATTTAAGAATATACAGTCTGAAATTGCTACGCAGCTTGACACGTTGAATGATACCTATTTGCAATCCTATATTAAAAATATGAGTGCAAATGAGGATGCTCTGTCGCATGGAAGCATTACGCAAAGCGAATATGATGCGTTGAAACAGCAGTTAGAGTATGACTATATTCAGAAAATGGCAAATTCTACGGCACAGGCATCGCAGTTCCAGTTTGGAACGATCAGCGATCAGTATATGCCGGAATTATCCAGTTATATGACCGATGCGCTGTCAGGAGATCTGAGTTGGTTGCAGGATCAGCTTCAATATACGGAAGAGCAGTTGGCAATGATGGATTATGATCCACTGCAGGATTATTTCATGGAAACGTTCAAGAATCTATCCAGCAATCAGGATCTCGAAGTTGTGAGAAAGGCTGTTGAGGATCTTCTGAAAGAGGCACAGCCTACGGTGGAGCAGATGCAGAAGGTCGAAGAGCAGTGTCAGGGGGCTGGTGTAGCAATACCGAAAGCAATCACAGATGGATTGAAACAGTATACATTGCTTCAGGGCGTTGTGGATGGAAATATGGATGCCTTTTATGAACTGCTGGGACAGAGTATTTCTGGAACGAAATATGAGCAAGTAATTGACCAACTGGAACAACAGGGACGAGACATTCCAGATTCCCTGCTTAAAGGACTACAGGAAAGCAATGTCATCGACGGAATGTATGCGTGGACGGATGAAAAGATTAATGAAGTTTTGTCCAAAGGCTTCACGGCCAGTGCAGATGTGGATGTAACACTGAATCCGACATACAGTTGGGCAAACAATATCGTACCGTCTCTTCAGATGGATAGATTATCAAGGTTCAGAATAGAGCAGAATGCGGATGGAGGCATTTGGGATCATCCGATATTAACCACATTTGCGGAGAGAAGCATGGAGGCGGCTATCCCTATTGATGGAAGCCAAAATGCTATCAATCTGTGGGAGAAGACGGGACGCTTGCTCGGAATGGATAGTGTTCTTGACAAGGTATCGCTGGAGGGAGGCAGCAGTCCTGTGATCGAATATAATCCGGTACTGAAGTTCTACGGTGATGCCCCCAGTAAGGATGATATCGCCGATGCATTGAGTATTTCTCAGGACCAATTTGAGAGTCTTATGGAGAGATACCTGAAAGACAATGGACGTGTGTCCTTCGGGTAAGGAGTGTGCTTATGGCAAAAAAAGTATACATAACGAAGTCGGGAGACACATGGGATATGGTAGCAAAGGAAGTGTACGGTGACGAACTGTACACTTCCTTGCTTATGAGCAATAATCAGGAGCTCATTGAGTACTTTGTGTTTCCAGAGAATATTTCTATTGCACTGCCGGAAATTCCGAAAGAAGAGAGCTTGCTGCCAGATTGGAGGTCGTAGAAATGGCGCTACCACGCAACGTTAAATTACAGATCACTTATGATGGAACTGCTTCGGAGACTGTTTCTGTTACAACGGCATCTGCTGGAGCGGCTTCTTCATACACAGTCAAATCAGGAGATACACTGTGGGCAATTTCCAAGAGATATTACGGCAGTGGAACGAAGTATCCGAAAATTTATAATGCAAATGCAGATCTGATCGAATCCACAGCAAAGGCACACGGAAAAAAGAGTTCCAGTAACGGACACTGGATCTGGCCGGGCGAGGTATTAACAATACCAGGATTATCGACCACAAGCACAACGACGAGTGTGCGTAAAACGGGATCTTCCAATCCGGGTCTGGGAGATATTATCGGGAATACAGCAACGAGCTTTTCTTATACGGATGTGGCCAGCGGAAAATCGGACAGTGCAGATATTACCATGTATGATATTAAGAAAGAATGGTTGGGAAACAGGAAACCGAGGCGTGGCGCAGGACTTGGAGCAAAAATAAAGATTAATAATTGGAATACTGAGAATACTTCGGAAGTATTTGACTGTGGTAATTTCATCGTGGATGATGTTTCTTTTTCAGGGAGACCCATAGGTTGTGTACTGAAAGTGGTAAGCGTGCCGACAGATGACAGTTTCAAAACGCTGGCCAAAACAAAAACATGGGAGAAAACAACCATAAAAGATATTGCGGCTGAGATCGCGGGAAGCGCCGGTGTGGCTCTTGTATATGAGGCGGCGGCAATCCAGATCAAGGAGATGGAACAGAACAATCAGACTGATAGTGCCTTTCTGTACGCTCTGTGTGAGAAATATGGCTTGGGCATGAAAGTCTATAATCATAAAATCGTCATATTGGATATTGTTTCTTACGAAGAAAAAAAGTCTGTTGGGACAATATCGGAAACAGACTGCCTTACATGGAGTGTGAATGAGACTATAGACGGAACTTATACCGGAGTATGTCTTAACTATACGAATCCGGATTTGGATGATCCTATCAATGTAATGATGGGATCGGAAGGCAGGCTGTATGCGCTGAATGTGCAGGCAAACAGCCAGTATGATGCAGAAATTCAGGCGGCGGCAAAGGCAAATGCTGCCAACCGTAAGATACAGACAATGACCATTACGATTGACGGAAACAGAAATATCGTGGCAACGCAGTGCGTTGAAACTGAAGATTTTGGCAGTTATGACGGCAAATATTATGTGGATTCCGTAAAGCACACGATTGGAAGCAATGGATACCGGACACAACTTACACTTCATAAGGTCCAGACACCTATCAAAGTAACAGCTCCGGTGGTAGCAGCCTCTGGCGGAAAAACATATACCGTAGTATCCGGAGATACGTTGTGGGGAATTTCCAAGAAATTCTACGGAACCGGCACGAAGTACAGTGTTATTTATAATGCAAATGCGGATCTGATAGAATCCACAGCAAAGTCACACGGCAAAAAGAGTTCCAGTAATGGGCACTGGATCTGGCCGGGAGAGACACTCACAATTCCGGAGGGATAAGATGGTTACGAGAATAGGGAAAGTGACAAAGGTATATCCGGGGGAAGGCAGGGTAAAGGTAACCTTTGAGGATAGCGGAAGCTCTTCGCTGCCTCTGGCAGTGCTCACTATGAATAAAGAATATTCCATGCCAAGCGTAGGGGACAGAGTAATTACACTTCACATGGAAAATGGAACGAGCAAAGGATTTGTTCTGGGAACATATTACGGTGGCGGAATGCAGCCCAAAGCTAATAGCGGGTATCGAAAAGACTTCACATCCGGCTGTTACGCTATCTGTATCGGCGGTTCCTACACATTGAAGGGATCTAAGATATTACTTAGTGGAAGAAGTGCTTCTGTATCTCTTGGAACCAAGGCATCTATGGTGGGATCTGAGGCAATTATGGGCAGTACCGCTTCAGATAATGAGGGTGATGAACCGGATTCTTATTTTAAAGCAACTTCTGACAATGTAGAAATCAAAGGTGCCACAGAGGTTAAGGTAGAAGCAGAAGGCGGAGCAGCGACGATAACAGCTGGTGGCGGAACAGCAGAGGTTGTAGTTGATACCGATACGACGGTCAAAGCATCCACGGTTACCATAGAGACTGATGGTAATCTGATATTTAAGTGTGCCTATGGAACGATTACGTCAGAGGAGATTATGAAGCGTTTGGAACGGATAGAGGATCAGCTTGGCATTCCGCATACGATATAGGAGGATGGCTATGGCAGTAGTAGGTAATTTAGGAAGCCTGATTACCTTTGAGGTAAGCTCAGACAAAGTCCTTACTTTTGACAAAATGAAAAGAACCGTGAAGGGCAGATGGGCTACGCATGATGCAATAGGAGGAAAAACGAAATCAGAGTTTTTGGGGGCAGGAAATGCAAGTATTACGTTGCAGATTTTTCTATCTTCTATGCATGGCGTGAGACCACGGGTAACGCTGGAGCGGATTGCAGATGCTGTCGAGAGAGGGGAATATTATCCACTTGTAATTGGCGGGAGATCGGTCGGAAGGAATAAGTGGAGAATTACCTCTGCCAGTGAAACGTGGGATACCATTATCAGAGACGGTATTCTGGTAGAGGCAAATGTAACGCTTAACCTGGAAGAATATGTGTAGGAGGCATTCATGGAAAATTATATTGTAGATTTGGACGGCGATGGCTTTTCACCGGATGAATTTGCGGACATTAAAAAGTGCCTTGAGACACTTCTTTCCGTTCGTGCGGGAAGTCAGCCGTTAGACAGAGAGTTTGGAATTGATGTGGACCATGTATTAGGCTACCCGCTTAATATAGCCAGAAATATGTTGGCACTTGAAATAATTGAAAAGGTACGCATCTACGAAGCAAGAGTAGAGGCCGATAACGTGTGGTATGAGGAAAACACAGATGGAAAACTCATCCCGCACGTTCATTTTGTGAAGGCGGAGGTATGACATGGTTACAGATAATTTCCCTGATATTTCCTTTATTGATAATTCAACGATAGAAGATGTTCTCACGCAAATGATTAATGACTATCAGAGCAAATATAAAGAGATCACTAACAAAGAGGCCGCACTTGCAAAGGCTGATCCGCACCGGCTTATTATGTATGCTTGTGCCGTTCAAATTTATCAGGCTATGCAGTATGCAGATTACGCGGGAAAGGTTAGTTTTCTGAAATATGCGCGGGGAGAATACCTTGACAACCTTGTTGCGATTCGTGGGATTCAGAGGCAACAGGCAAAACCAGCGACGACAACATTGCAGTTTTCTATCAGTGAGCCTGTTGCATCTGTAGTAGGCATTCCGGCGGGAACCAGAGCAACAAATGGTAATAATGTGTTTTTTGCCACGGACGAATATGTGGAAATAAAAGCCGGAGAAATTTCGGTAAGTGTGTCTGCAACCTGCACGGAAGAAGGGAGCCTTGGAAATAATTTCGCAATAGGAGAGTTTGGAACAATCGTCAATTCTCTTCCGTATGTTGTTGCTGTGACAAATACGACACAGACATTCGGAGGATCTGATATTGAGGATGATGATAGCCTAAAGGAAAGAGCTTATACCATACAAAAATCATATTCTACAGCAGGACCTACGGGAGCATATGCATATTTTGTGAAACAAATTGATCAGAGCATCAGTGACGTGGTTATACGGTCGGATACTCCGGGAGTTGTAAAAGTAATATTTACTACTGAAGCCGGGATGCCGGATCCGGCTCTTATTCAGAAGGTTACAGATTCTCTGATGGATAGAGACATTCGACCACTCACGGACAAGATTGAGGTATCAGCACCAGTGTCAAAAACCTATGATGTAGAATTTACCTATTATATTTCGTCCGGTGAGAAGGCATCGGTAGCATCCATTCAGGAAAATATTGTAGCAGCAGTAAATAGTTATAATGCCTGGCAGACTGGAAAAATCGGACGAGATATCAACCCTTCATATCTTATTCAGAAGATCATGGAAGCTGGAGCAAAAAGAACCGTTATTATAGCACCGGAATTTACAGCGCTGGACAATGGTACTATTGCGAAAACCGGTACTGTGACGGTGAAGTATGGAGGGCTTGAAGATGATTAAGCTGCAGGACAGTAATATTATAGACATTCTTCCAGAAGCATTTACGAGCGATCCGAAAAATATAGCTCTTGGATATGCACTACAGGGAGCAATGAGGAGACTACTGGAATACAGTAAGACAACCAGTGTGTATGCTGCCATTGATGTAGCGGATGATGATGTGCTTGATATGCTGGCAGCAGAGCTTGATACGCAATATTATGATGTCCTTCTTGATGTTGAGGCAAAACGAAAACTTGTTAAAAATACATTGATCTGGTACGGAAAAGCGGGGACACCGGCAGCAGTTGAGGAGCTTATAACATCTGTATTTGGCGAAGGAAGAGTAGAAGAATGGTTCGATTATGGAGGAGAACCATTTTACTTTAAGGTATATACCAATGCCACATTTACAGAGGATATGATCTCTAAATTCGATAATATGCTGGAAAAGGTAAAGAATACGCGCTCCAAGCTGGAAACGGTTGTAGGTGAGAAAACATTAAGGCAGAATACTTCGGTACTTATAGGAACAGATCAAATCATTGTGGCACCTGTTATTTTTCAAGAGATTGTCAATGAAAAAACATTAAGACAGAACACGCACACACTTATAGGAGACAATCAGATTATCGTGGCACAAGCTATCTTTCAAAAATAGGGAGGAAAAGAAATGGCACAGTATAGAAATGCAGTTATGACACAAAATGGGGCGGCATTGCTTAATAAAGCGCAGGCAGGACTTTGCAAGATCAAGTTTACCAGAATGTCAACTGGTGATGGACAATATTCTGAGAGCGAGAAAGGGATTGAAGAGTTAAGAAAAATAACCAGCCTTAAATCTCATAAGCAGTCGTTTGCATTCGATTCTATAAAATATCAGGATGATACGAGCGTAGAATTGAAGGCCAGCATCACAAACCATGATGACACGCAGACATTATCAGCCGGATATTACATCAGAGAAATAGCTGTTTTTGCGCAGGAAGATGATAAAAGTGATACGGAGGTGCTGTACAGTATCGCGGTGGCAGATGTAGCAGATTTCTTACCAACTTATAATGGTAATAACCCGATACTAATAATCCAGAAATATTATGTTACAGTGGATGAATCCCGAAGTGCAATTACGGTACCTAGTCATTATGGTGAAGATTTAGATGCTGTAAAGGAGGAGTTAGAAAAAGAATGGAAAGAATATGCGAAGAATATCGACGAAGAAATGAAAAAGAGACCAGAAAAGGATGGTAAAGCAGACGAGATGACCGTAACATTCACGGAGGCAGCTAACCGGGAGAATATTGTAACCGGTGAAAAAGCCAGTACTCTTATGGGCAAGATTAAGAAGTGGCTGGCTGATCTGGCAGCAGCTGCTTTTATGCAGGTGGTCACCTCATATAGCGACTTGATGGCAGGTACTGCGTTGGATGATTACCTGATAGGAGCAGCTGCTGCGAAGGAAGGGTTTACTGAGTTAAATGGCAAGTTAGGCAATATTTATATAAGTGATATTACATCGGAAATAAACACAGATTATGTTGATGGCAGTGTTTATGTTTATTCAACAAACCGAACAATACGTGTCATTGCAAAGTTAACTACAAAAGAAGATATTCCAGCTTGGACACATATAATTAATAACTTAGGATGGAGTGGTATTAATATATACTTCTATGATGTAAATAATCAAATAGGTATCAACTGGAATGGAAATTATATGCAAAATACTATTGTCGTAAGTAAAAATAATACTTTTAATATAGATATTGAATGTATTGTTTGAATAATTATTGGCACATGTAGATACATGATAGCCTCAACGTATGCCCTTTTGATACTGGCTTACGGTTTACGATTGTTGATCCATTGATATAAAAATCATTATAAGTATTGTCCTCCGCAACAAAGGCACCAGGATAAGGATTACCTGTATACGTTTGTGGTAGATTACTAACTATAGCGGAGTATGCACCTATATCATTTGTGACAGTTAATGTACCGCATCCAACACATATATATCCGATTCTGGTATATGTAAATATGCCAGTGATATTATCATGGACAATGGCTTCAGTTGCGGTGCTTAACTTGCCATTTACAGAAGAAGTGATTGAATAATGGGTGGAGATTAGCAGTAGAAAATCAGATGGCGGGCGCGGCCAGAACAGCGCTAGAAAGGAGTCCTGTTATGGGCTATATCAAATATAAAAATAAAAAGACCACACAGCTGGTCACTGTATCGATCGAGAGCCTTCACGTAGTCCGCATCACAGCAGATAACATTGAGGTTAATACCAATGGTTTCCATCTCTACCTTGATCCGGATTGCAACCATCCTTTAGATCAGGGCGAGTATGAGGCATATACCACGCTGTACCGCAAAGGCGACGGCTGGTATGAGCTGTCCAATGACGGATCAGTCTACGTTGAACCGGTTGCACCGGTGCAACCGGAGCCCACAGAAGAGGAGATTGCAGAGCAGGCACGACAGCAGCAGATCAGTCAACTGACGGTGCAGATCAACGACCTTAAAGCACAGATCGCCGCCAGCGACTACAAGATCATTAAAACCTACGAGTACACACTCCTCGGGGAGCAGACCGAATACGACATCGAAGAGGTGCACGCAGAGCGGCAGGCACTCCGCGACCAGATCAATAGCCTGGAGACCCAGCTAGCAGATCTGAACGCAAACGCAGAGTAGGAGGCTGCCTATGAGAGTGAGAGACGGTCCCGACCAATTACATAGTAACTAAGAGCCATGAGCCGATTGCTTCCCTCAGGGAGGTGGTCGGCTCATTATATTAAGGAGACTGAGATGGCAACAGAAATCATTGTGGCACTGATCGGCTGCGCGGGAAGCGCGGCAGGCGCCTTCTGCGGAATTCTAGTCAATACAAAATTGACTACATATCGGTTGGAGCAGCTCGAAAAAAAGGTGGATAAGCATAACACAGTCATAGAACGCACATTCAAGCTAGAAGAAGCGCAGGCAGTTATGCAGGAACAAATTAAAGTAGCAAATCACAGAATTGAAGATTTGGAAAGAGAGGAAAAAGAATGAGCACAAGTACAATCATGGTAATTATTTTGGCAGCGCTGACGGCACTGGTAGTAGGCACTTTTTTATGGGTATACATTCGTGACAAGACGATTGATGAAATCAGAGTAGATGTGTATCACCTGTTCCTGAAAGCGGAACATGCATTCAAGGAATCCGGATCCGGAAAACAGAAAATGAAGTATGTGGTAAGTCAGGCGAGAAGGCTTTTACCGTCGTGGCTGCAGTATTTTATCACCGATGAATTTTTAGAAAGCGTTATAGAAAAGTGGTTTCAGGCAGTGAAGGATCTGCTGGATGACGGCAAACTGAATGGATCAGAGGAGGGAGCAGAATGAAAAAGGCATTATCAAAAGGACCGGATATTTCCAAACACAATGGAAATGTTAATATCAAAAAAGTGCGTGATGCTGGGTATAAGCCTATAGGTATTCGGGCCGGTTACGGAAAAAATAACGTCGACGAGAAGTATGTGAGTAATGCACTGGCCTGCTTTAATCTGGCTGTGCAGGTGTTACTCTATTGGTTCTCATACGCTTACACAGTAGCAATGGCGGTTGCAGAAGCAGAGTATTGTATTACTCAGGCTAAAAAGTACTGGAGCAAATGCCCTATTGCATTTGATTTTGAGTACGACTCTGTAAATTATGCACGTAAGAGAGGAGTGAATGTCACCAAACAGCTGGCTACGGATATGGCAATTGCATTTTTGCAAAAGGTCAAAGCAGCCGGTTATCTCCCGGTGATCTATACCAACAAAGATTACCTTAATAAATATTTTGACATGAACCGGATCGTAAAAGCACTGGGAAAGGTATACGTATGGTATGCACGCTATACGTCCAGTCTGTCAGCGGCGGAGATTGACCTTGCGGATATTTGGCAGTATACATCATCAGGATCTGTCCCTGGAATAAGTGGCAAGTGTGATATCAATATCTTTTATACGGACTTTGAAATGGTATCAGTACCGGCGCAAAGAGAAGAAACCTGTAATATTAATATTCAGAACTTCCAGAAAGCTGCAAATGCAGACGGTTATCGGGATGAGCAGGGAAGAAAGCTGGCTGAAGATGGCAAAGATGGCAAGAATACTCGGTATGTAAGACAGCAGATCTGCTTGCAGGCGAAGAGATTCGGACTGACCTATAAGGTTGGCTCCACAGGAGCGGTAGTTAAGTGGTGGCAGAGACGCTGCAATGAGATCTTGGGGCATGATCAGAACGAAGACGGCAAGTATGGAAAAGATGCGAGAAAAGAGACCATTGCAGTGCAGGATAAGCTAAACCTGGTAAAAGATGGGAAAGTAGGATACGATAGCATCCAGGCGGCATTCTATAATTGACGGATCGGCAACAGATATGATAGTCTGAAATTACCCAATAGAAACCTTCTCATGGGTAATACAAAGGCGGAGAACCAGAAATGGTGTTCTCCGCCTTTTTTTGCATTAGACATGCAAAATTATAGCAAATCAGTATCGAGTAATTCTTCAATGGAACAATCAAGGGCTTTTGCAAGTCGATATACGATGCATACCTGTGCACGGTTGATATCTCTGTATAATTGTTCATAATTTCCAATACATTTCAAAGGTACTCCTGAAAGTTCTGCGAGTTCGGACTGCTTAAGATGACGTGTTATTCGCATAAATTTCAACTTGCTTGTTTTTATATTATGGTGTATTTTTGTTTTAGGCATATAAAACTCCTTTCGATATTCACCTAATAGAAGCACTCGTCAAGATCATTGCTTACGGCGTGGATCATATCGTTTATATCTCCTGTAAACCCACCAGCCTCGTGAGAGATCTGGAAGTGTTCCTGGAGAACGGTTACCGCGTGGACAAGGCCGTGGCCGTGGACCAGTTCCCCTGGACCGCAAATGTCGAGACGGTTGTTTTACTTTCCAAGGGTGAGGTCGACTCGAAAAAGATTCGGGTTGAGTTCTCTTTGGAAGATATGGATATGTCCGAATTTCA
>ENA-ORLW01000334-ORLW01000334.1-human-gut-metagenome-genome-assembly--contig:-NODE-334-length-70999-cov-6.283791_pt1 | contig 70999 bp, 73 predicted proteins | sample MGYA00243017_ERZ508829 | MGnify/ENA primary metagenome ERZ508829 (study PRJEB26277, sample SAMN04329776) | human gut metagenome | biome: human-associated habitat | host: Homo sapiens | place: USA...
TCCAGGGTGCCATCGGGGTTCACTGCCACCTTACCGGAGGTATCGGGAACCTGCTTTACTGTTACAAGAATTTTCATTTTACCTTTTACCTCCTATCTTACTTAACGCCCAGGTGGCTGGAAATGACCATACGCTGGACCTCGCTGGTGCCTTCGTAGATCTCGGTAATCTTGGCGTCACGCATCATGCGCTCCACGGGATACTCACGGGTGTAACCGTAGCCGCCGAACAGCTGCACGGCGCGGCGGGTCACATCGGAAGCAGCCTCAGCGGCGAACAGCTTCGCCATGGCAGCGTCCATGGAGTAGGGCTCGTGATTCTGCTTCTTCATAGCAGCAGCGTACACGACATACTGGGCAGCCTGCATACGGGTGTGCATATCAGCCAGCTGGAACTGGGTGTTCTGGAACTGGGAGATACGCTTACCAAACTGTACGCGCTCCTTGGTGTACTTGATAGCTTCCTCGACGGCGCCTTCACCCAGACCCAGAGCCTGGGAGGCGATGCCGATACGACCGCCGTCCAGCGTCTTCATGGCGATCTTAAAGCCCTCGCCCTTCTTGCCCAGCATACGATCCTTGGGGATTACGCAATCCTCGAAAATCAGATCGCAGGTAGAGCTGCCACGGATACCCATCTTCTTCTCATGCTTGCCCTGGGTGAAGCCGGGGTCGGTCTTCTCCACGATGAAAGCGGAGATCTCCTTCAGGCTGCGGCCGCGCTTGTCGGTGACCTTGCCGGTGACGGCGATGATCACGAAGGTGTCAGCCACGTTACCGTTGGTGATGAAGCACTTGCTGCCGTTGAGGATGTAGTTCTCGCCGGACTCATCCAGGACGGCGGTGGTCTGCTGGCCCTGTGCGTCGGTGCCGGCGCCGGGCTCGGTCAGGCCAAATGCGCCGATCTTGCGGCCGGAGCACAGGTCGGGCAGATACTTCATCTTCTGCTCCTCGGTGCCGTTCTCAAAAATGGGAGCAGCACACAGGGAGGTATGCGCGGAAACGATAACAGCGGTAGTACCGCAAACCTTTGCCAGCTCCTCCACACACATTGCATAGGACAGCACATCGCCGCCGGCGCCGCCGTACTGCTTGGGGAAGTAAATACCCATCATACCCAGCTTTGCCATCTTCTCGACGGTTTCCATGGGGAAGCGCTCTTCCTCGTCGATTTCAGCGGCCAGGGGCTTTACTTCGTTCTCTGCAAATTCGCGATACATCTTGCGAACGAGCAGCTGTTCCTTAGTCAGATGGAAATCCATACTCTTTTCTCCTTTACCGAATTTTACTTTTTGTAATTAAAGATACCCTCGCCGGACTTCATGCCCAATTTTCCGGCACGGACCATCTTACGGATCATAACGTTTGCGCGATACTTGCTGTCGTGGGTCTCATTGAACAGCACGTCCATGATGTTCAGCACCACGTCCCAGCCGATCAGGTCGCCCAGGTGCAGGGGGCCCATGGGGTGGTTGCAGCCCAGCTGCATAGCAATATCGATATCTTCTGCGGAGGCAACACCTTCCTGCAGAACGCAAACGCCCTCGTTACAATAAGGAATAAGGATCTTGTTGACCACGAAGCCGGGAGCCTCATTGACCACCACGGGAGTCTTGCCGATCTCCAGGGATAGGTTCTTGGTCCACTCCACCAGCTCAGCGGGGGTATTGCCGCCGGCAATCACTTCTACCAGCTTCATAGCAGGCACGGGATTGAAGAAGTGCATGCCCACCAGGGGGTGCTTCAGGCCCTGGGCCATCTCCGTAATGGACAGAGAGGAAGTGTTGGTAGCGAAAATGGTGCTATCCTTGCACATAGCATCCAGCTTAGCCAGCAGCTCCTTCTTCACGGCCATGTTCTCAGCGACGCACTCGATGACCAGATCGGCATCGGCGGCAGCGTCCATCTCCTCCACCAGGATGCGGGACATGATGTCATCGGCGGCAGCCTGGTCCATCTTGCCCCTTGCAACCTTCTTAGCCAGAGAGGCAGCCAGCTTATCCTTATGGCGCTGTGCGCTCTGGACGCTGGAAGCATACATCAGAGCGGTGTGGCCCTTCGCTGCGAAAACCTGGGCAATACCGCTGCCCATAGTGCCTGCGCCAAATACTGCGATTTTCATAATTGTTTTCCTCCTATTTTAATTATAGTTGTTGGAAACGTTTTAATCATCAGGCCGGAGCCTGTTAATTAACTTACTTGTTCTGGTAGGGCTCGTGCTTGCGCTTTTCCAGGAAAGCGCCCATGCCCTCCTTCTGATCGGCGCTCTCAAAGCAGCTGCCGAACAGCTTCTCCTCGATGACCACGGCGGCGTCCATATCCACCTGCAGGCCATCGTTAATGGCCTTCTTGCAGGCCCGCACGGCGATGGGTGCGTTCTTTGCGATGGTGGCGGCCAGCTTCTCCGCGGCGGGCATCAGCTCCTCCAGGGGATAGACGGCGTTCACCAGACCGATGCGCATAGCCTCGTCAGCCTTGATATTCTTAGCAGTGTAGATCAGCTGCTTTGCCATGCCGGGGCCTACCAAACGGGCCAGCCGCTGGGTGCCGCCGAAGCCCGGGGTGATGCCCAGACCCGCTTCCGGCTGGCCGAACACAGCAGTGTCGGCACAGATACGGATGTCGCAGCTCATGGAAAGCTCACAGCCGCCGCCCAGTGCAAAGCCGTTCACAGCGGCGATGGTGGGAATAGGCAGGGTCTCCAGCTTGCGGAACACGTCATTGCCCTTCTTGCCGAAGGCTTCGCCGCCGGCCTTAGTGAGCGTGCTCATCTCACCGATATCGGCGCCGGCCACAAAAGCCTTTTCACCGCAGCCTGTGAGCACCAGTGCGCGAATCTCCTCATCGGCCTTCACCAGCTCCACCAGCTCGTTCAGATCCTCCAGGACCTGAGAGTTCAAGGCGTTGAGGGCCTTGGGGCGGTTGATGGTAGCCACAGCAATGTTGCCTTTTTTCTCTAACAGAACATTGGTCACGATAGCTCCTCCTTCTACTCTGCGGCCCGGCCGCAGCCCGGCCGCCTGTCGCAGATCGCTTTGTCAGGGCAATCCTGTCTGCTTTTGCGCATTATGGAAGCCCTTACATACAGCATCATTATAGTATCTCGTTTATTTTTTATCAAGTGTTTCCCGACCATCTTTTTTGAATTTGACATATCGCACAAAACAAAGCGGCAATCTTTGCACACTTTTCAAGTCATTCCTCCAACGCCTGCCGTTTCCGCCGGTTTTTTCCGGTGAAAAAGATATTATCCGTTTACAGGGCGCAGTATTTTGTGGTATGATGTCGCAGAAATCGCCCCGCGCTGCCGGGGCAAGAGCCGGGAGGATACCTAAATGCGTATGCGAAAAAAGAAGAATCTGCACCCTCGCATGGACGCCTGCGAGAGCTGCTGGATCCGCCAGCCGGAGGCCATGCGGGGCCATTGGCGGGAGCTGTATCCCCAGGCGCAGAGGCTGGAGGTGGAGCTGGGCTGCGGCAAGGGTCGCTTCACCGCCGGAACGGCGAAGGCCCGGCCGGACACGCTGCTCATTGCCGTGGAGAAGGTGCCTGACGCCATGGTGGTGGCCATGGAGCGGGTCATCGGTGAGGGGCTGAAAAATGTGTTCTTCATCGATGCGGACGCCGCCCTGCTGCCGGAGCTGTTCGCCCCTGGCGAGGTGGATCGCTTGTACATTAATTTCTGCGATCCCTGGCCCAAGAGCAACCAGAAAAAGCGCCGGTTGACCCACGGGAATTTCCTGAAAAAATACCGCCAGGTGCTGAAAGGCGGCGGACAGATTCATTTCAAAACCGACAACGATAAGCTCTTTGATTGGTCCGTGGAGGAGATCCCGCAGTTTGGCTTCACCCTGTCTGATGTGACCCGGGACCTCCACGCAGGCGGCCCCGTGGGCGTGATGACGGATTACGAAGCGAAATTTTACACCGAGGGCAAGAGCATCAACCGCTGCGTCGCCACCATGGTGGATTGGACCGAGCCGGAGGCCGCTGCCAGGGGCGAGGCATAACCCCCATCATCCCCCAAATCGCCCCCACATCCGAAACGGATGTGGGGGCATTTTTTATCGGACCGCCGCGATATATCCTGCGCACAGCATAAATTGCCCGGCAAAATACAGCAGCCAGTTCAGGTCCGCCAGCAGGATGTGGGGCTTTTGATAGTTCCAAATCCCCAGCACCATGTCCGACAGGAAGAACAGCAATCCTCCCGCTCCCAACAGGATCCCGCCGGCAGTCCCGGTCAGCACAATGGCGGTGGACAGGCTCTTGGCCGCCGTAGTCGCCACCAGTACGGTGTAAATGGTCAGCCATGGATCGTTGGCAGAAGTATTCCACTGTCCGATCCCCTTGAGAGCTATGGCCAGGGTCAGCAGCCCGGCCAGCGCCGCCGCCGCGCTCCAGTGAAACGCAGCCAGCTGAAGCTGGGCCGCGATATTGCACAGCTGTCCCAAGCCAAACAGCACGATACCCTTTGTAAATTTTTTTACATCCCGGCGGATGTACTGCAAATAAAAGTCGCCACCGGCGCATAGCAGCATCCCCACCGCTGCCGTCAGCAGCACCGGGGAAAACCGCCGCGCCAGCGCCACGGTCAGGCATAGGGTCAGCGTCATGGTTAGTGTAATCTTCAGTGCGGTAGCAGCCCGGAACCGGTATTGATTCTCCTGCCGGATATACAGCAAGAAGCACAGGGCAAAGGGGATCAGAACAAACTGCATAGTGTCCTCCCGTCTTTCCCCGCCGCTTCTCGGTCGGGGCAATCAAATGTACCAGATACAAGTATACCATACATTTTAATTTCACGCAAGGAAAAGCGGACGATGCTGCCGCTCAGCGTGTCGAAGATATTTTTCATTATGCCGACTAATTCTTTGAAGCGTTTTTAAAGGCCCAAAAACTGCTGCTTTTATAGTGCGGGACACCCTCCCTGAATTTCCAGCACACGCCCTTCCATACCGTAATCATAATTGACTCACTTTATCGGCAGATAGAAAGCGGCAGCTGATGCTGCCGCTTTCTGTCTGTCAAGCTGCCGAAATAGTCTATCATTGCGAAGCCAGTGCGCACGCTGGCTTCACAATCTATTTCCCTACCGTATGTCTTGCATTTTCACGCAGTATTATATATGAAAGCTACGGATTCACACATCGCTTCGCGCCTTGAAATGAAAGGAGCAGGTTTTTCGGCGGCTATTTTATGTTTTGTTATTATTTCTCCTCAAAATATTCTGCGCCGGCTCCGCAGAGAGGACATTTGTAATCCTCGGGCAGGGTATCGCCCTCATACACATAGCCGCAGACCTTGCACACGAAACGCTTCTTTTTCTTTCCTTCTGCATCCTTTGCCGTAGGAGCAGCCTTCACATCCTTGGCCAGCACTGCTGCCAGCCGCTCCAGCTGCATAGCCTGATCCTCTCTCAGGGCGGAGCGGATGGAGAAGGTGTCCTCTATCTGCGTCCAATCCTTCAAGCCCTGCAGGATCTTCCCCATTTCCCGGCCGCTGACGGGAGCCCAGGAGCCGTTCTCCAGCAGCACCATCCGCCGGCCCCTCAGCCCATGGGCGGCAATGTCCCGCAGCAGCTCGTCCATGGTGATGAATACCCCGGCGTTATAGGTCGGTGCGGCGAACACCAGGTGACTATATCGGAATGCCGCCGACAGAATGTAGGACGATGGGGTTACGGAGGTGTCGAACATCTGCACCTTTATCCCCTGCTCCGCCAGGCGGCAGGCCAGGATATTGGCTGCACACTCCGTATCTCCGTAAATGGAGGCGTAGGCGATCATCACGCCCTGCACCTCCGGCTCGTACCGGCTCCACAGGTCGTGCTTGCCGAGAATATATTCCAAATCTCTCCGCCAAACAAAGCCGTGGAGCGGCAGAATCATCCTGATCTCCAGCCCGGCCGCCTTCTGCAGCACCGCCTGCACCTGGGAGCCGTATTTCCCCACGATATTGGTGTAGTACCGGCGGCACTCGTCCAGATAGTCCCGGTCAAAATCTACCCCGTCGGCATAGAGGTGGCCGTTCAGGGCGCCGAAGCAGCCGAAGGCATCCGCCGACAGCAGCAGCTTGTCGGTACGGTCGTAGGTCATCATCACCTCCGGCCAGTGTACCATAGGGGCCATCACGAACTGCAGGGTATGCCGTCCTGTGCAGAGGGTATCCCCCTCCTTACACACATGGATGCGGTCATCATAGGCGTGGCCGAAGAACTGGCCGATCATGGTCTTGGCCATTGCGGTACACAGGATCTGCACCTCCGGGAAACGCAGCACCAGGTCCTCCAGCTCGGCGGTGTGATCGGGCTCCATATGGTGTACCACGATATAGTCCAGCGTCCGCCCGCTTAGCGTGTGCAGCAGGTTTTCCCTGAACTGCCGGATCACCTGGGCATCCACCGTGTCAAAGAGCACGGTTTTTTCATCCAGCAGCAGGTAGCTGTTATAGGAAACGCCCTCCGGCACACCGAATACGCCCTCAAACACCGCCAGGCGTCGGCTGTCCGCGCCGATCCAGGTGTAGTCCTCATTTACTTTTCTGACACAGTACATATAGCGTCCTCCCACTTTCGGATTTTTTCTCATTATAACGCAACCAAAGCCCAAAGTACAGCAAAAAAACATCTCCGCCCAAAACCCGGCCGAAAAGATTTCTTTCTGCCATACTCTTTCTCTTATCCCCGGCAGCATATCCGGATCACCAGATGATGAGGCTCGTCTCGAGCTTTCCCGATTTTTTCGTCGATCCGACGAAGATTTCCTCTTGAAAACCGGATGGGAATATGATATAAAGAAGTAGATTAAAAGCGTGGAACGGGAAAATCCGCACATACACGGCTTCTAAGAGAGGGTCAGTCACCGGCTGCAAGCTGGCCCGTGGCCGTCTGCGGTGTTCACCCGGGAGCTGCCGTGAGGAAATGCGCGGCCGGGTCATCCTCCGTTATGGGGAAACGAGTGCGCAGGGCTTTCCTGCGAATTTGGGTGGTACCACGGAACGCTGTATGCCTTTCGTCCCTTAGTTTTGGGGAGGAAAGGCATTTTTGCTGTCGAAAAATCCTGTGGAGTTTTCTGACAAAGAGATGGCAGCCTGCTGTGCGCACAATTTTGAGCCTATGGCTCAAAATTCCACCACTTCTCGCCTGAGCGGTTTTTTCCCCATGCGCATATCGCGGTGAAAAATGATCCCATTTTTCGCCTGCGGGCGCAAACTCTGCGAGACTTTTTGACAAACTGACTTTTTTAACAAGCTGACTTTTTGTAAGGAGGAACCATTACCGATGAAAGAAAAGCTGAACGCTCTGCTCCAGGAGGGCAGGGAGAAGATCCTGGCAGCGAAGAACGAGACGGAGCTGCAGGACATCAAGGCTGCCATTTTGGGCAAGCAGGGTGACCTGACGGCGCTGCTGAAGGAGGTGCCCAAGCTGGATGTTTCCCTGCGCCCGGAGATGGGCAAGGCCGTAAACCAGGCCAAGGCCCAGCTTACCGAGCTCATTGAGCAGCACCGAAACGACTTAAAGCTCAAGGCCTCCCAAATCGACGCGGATTTTGACATCTCCGTCCCCGGCTACCTGCCCCCCGCCGGCGGTCTGCACCCCATCACCCAGATGTGCTACGACCTCAATGACGCCTTCCGCTCCATGGGCTTTGAGATCTACGAGGAGGACGACATCACCAGCGAGCTCTACGGCTTCGATAATCTGAACTTCCCTCCCAACCATCCCGCCCGGGAGAGTATGGACACCTATTGGCTCTCCGGCCATGACAAGGGCGAGTGCTGGGATAAGCTCTGCCTGCGTCCCCACCTCACCGGCGGCTCCGTGCGCTATATGCAGACCCACAAGCCCCCCTACCGCTTTGTGTACCCCGGCCGGGTGTACCGCAACGAGACCACCGATGCCCGCCACGAGCGCGCCTTCTTCCAGTATGAGGCGCTGATCGTGGATAAGGACTTCACCTTCGCCTCCGGCAAGGTGATGATACAGAGCATTCTCTCCAAGGTCTTTGGCCGGGAGGTGCCGGTGCGGATGCGCGCAGGCTTCTTCCCCTTTGTGGAGCCGGGCTTTGAAATCGACATGGGCTGCCTGGTCTGCGGCGGCAAGGGCTGCTCGGTTTGCAAGCAGGTGGGCTGGATCGAGATCATGCCCGGCGGCACCCCCCACCCCAATGTTCTCCGGGCGGCGGGGCTGGACCCGGACGAGTACACCGGCTTCTATGTAAACATCGGCCTGGATAGACTTGTGATGATGCGCTACGGCGTGGACGATGTGCGCCTGTTCCACAGCGCCGACCTGCGCTTTTTGAAGCAGTTCCATTAATAAGGAGGGTTTTACGCAATGAAAGTTTCTCTGAACTGGGTCAAGGACTATGTAAAGCTCCCTGACGATATGGACCTCAAGCGTCTTTCCTACGACCTGACCATGTCCACTGTGGAGGTGGAGGATGCCACGGATCTGTCCGAAGGCTTCCATAACATGGTGATAGGCGTAGTGCAGCAGGTGCAGCAGCATCCCAATGCCGACAAGCTCCGTGTGTGCAAAACGGACATCGGCGGCGAGATAAAGGACATCGTGTGCGGCGGCATCAATCTCCGTGACGGTATGAAGGTGGCCGTGGCCCTGCCCGGGGCCCACTGCCGCTGGCACGGCGAGGGAGAGCCGGTAGAGATCAAGGCCTCTAAGCTCCGTGGGGTAGAGAGCTACGGCATGATCTGCGCCAGCAGTGAAATCGGCCTCTTTGACCTCTTTCCCTTCACAGAGGAGGCCACCATCCTGGATCTGTCTGACTTTGATGCCCCCGCCGGGACCCCCCTGGCCGACGCCCTGGACCTCCACGATATCATCCTGGAGATCGATAACAAATCCATGACCAACCGCCCGGACCTCTGGGGTCACTACGGCATCGCCCGGGAAATTGCGGCCCTGTACGATCTGCCCATGAATCCCCTGCCCCCCTTTGACCGGAATGTAGAAAACACCGCGGGCCTCACCATCACCGTGGAGGACAGTGACCGCTGCCCCCGGATGACCGGCACGCAGATCGAGGGCCTGAGCGTGAAGCCCGCCCCCTACTGGATGCGTAGCCGCATTTGGAAGGTGGGTATGCGCCCCATCAACGCCCTGGTAGATATTACCAACTATGTGATGCTGGCCACAGGTCAGCCCTCCCACGCCTATGACTCCGACCATATCGCCGGCCACATCATCGTCCGCCGGGCCGATGAAGGGGAAAAGCTCCGGCTGCTCAACGGCAAGGACCTGCCCCTGTCCACGGACGATCTGGTCATTGCCGATGACGCCGGGGTGGTAGGCCTGGCGGGCGTCATGGGCGGCGCCAAGGACTCTATCCTCCCCACCACCAACAAGGTGATTTTGGAGGTAGCCAACTTCCAGGCCGCCGGCATCCGCCGCACAGCTCTGCGCTATGACAACCGCACCGAGGCCTCCGCCCGGTATGAAAAGGCCATCGACCCCGAGCGCTGCGATCAGGCGCTGGATCTGTCCATAGCCCTGTTTGCAGAGCTTTACCCTGAGATGAAGGTCACGGGCTTTGTGGATTGCTATCCTCATAAGCTTCAACAGGCGGAAATTGATGTTTCCCTCACCTGGCTGGAGCGCCGTCTGGGCAAGCGCATCCCCAATGAGGACATTGAGGGAAAGCTGGGCGAGCTGGGCTACAGCCTGACCTTTGACGGGGACAACCTGCACATCGTGGTCCCCACCTGGCGCTCCACCGGCGATGTGTCCATCAAGGCGGACATTATGGAGGAGGTAGCCCGTATGTACGGGTACGAGAACTTCCGGGCCGCCCCCATCACCACCGCCTTTGACGGGGCCATCAACCAGCTGGATAAGGACCTGGAGCGGCGTATCAAGGAGTATCTGGCCATCCGCTGCGGGATGCAGGAGATCTTCACCTATCCCTGGATGACCGACCAGTATGTAAGCGCCATTCTGCAGGATACCACCGGCATCCTCTCCCTGTCCACGCCCCCCTCTCCCGACGAGAGCCTCATCCGCTCCTCCCTGCTGCCCAATCTGTGCAAGGCCGTGGTGAAAAATGAGCGTTTCTTCACGGAGTTCTCCATCTTCGAGTGCGCCCAGGTGTTCCGGGACGCGGATTATACCACCCCCTATGACAGCCGGGAAAAGCTCCCCTCCCAGCGCAAGAACATCGCCGGCGCCTTCGCCGGTGACAGCAAGAACGTCACCGACCTCTTCCGCCGGGCCAAGGGCGTTATCGAGAGTATGCCCCGGTACACCCATATGGAGGGCTTCACCTTCCGCCAGGAGGAAAAGCCCCTGTGGGCCGACGATGTGGTGTGGCTGAATATCTGTCTGGGCGATAAGCGCATCGGCAACCTGGCCCTGCTGAACAAGAAGGCCTCCATGGCCTGCGGTATTAAGAATCTGAGCGTCATGCTCTTTGAGCTGGATGCCGATGCCCTGGTGCCCTTCCGCTCCCGCACCAATTCCTTCACCCACTTGGCCGAGTATCCCATGACGGACTACGATGTCTCCCTGCTCTTTGATGCCGAGACCCAGTGGGCGGATATGCAGCGCATCCTCTCCGGCATTCATAATGAGCTTTTCCACGGTGCCGCCTTTGTGGATGAGTATCACGGCAAGCAGATTCCGGAGGGCAAGAAGTCCGTGACCATCCGCCTGACCATCGGCTCCACGGAAAAAACCCTCACCTCTGCCGAGATCGAGGCCTGCGCCGCTTCTGCCGTAAAGAAGCTGGTGAAAAACCTGGGTGCAGAGCTGCGTGGCAAGTAACCCCACTTCCGTCTCCCATTCTATAAAAAAGCCGCCCCGAGTGGGGCGGCTTTCATTTTTTTATCTATTATAATACTGCTCAATATCCGATCTTCCGGTCCACCAGCCGCTTGAGCCTGCGCCCGGCGGCGTAGTTGCACAGATCCTCGCAGAACAGCTCCACATCCAGGTCCCTGGTAATGCCCAGAGACATATTTCCGCTGATGTGGGGGGTCAGGAGCAGATTTTTGGTATCCCACAGAGGGTGATCCTTGGGCAGCGGCTCCGGTACGCATACATCCAGCGCCGCTCCGGCCAGGTGTCCGCCGTTCAGCGCTTCCATCAGAGCCTCCTGGTCAATGGCGCTGCCCCGGCCCACGTTCACCACATACGCGTCCTCCGGCAGCAGGGCAATGCGCTCCCGGGAGAGGATGTGGTTGGTTTCCTTGGTGGCCGGCAGAGCCATGACGAGGATTTCGGTCTTGGGCAGAACGCTGTCCAGCTCCTCAAAAGTGTACATCTCGTCATAGGCAGGATCTCCCGCCTTCTTGGTCCGCCGCACACCCCGGATGACCTTGGCCCCCAAAGCCTTGGCCCGGCGGGCAAAGTTGGTGCCGATGTCACCGGTACCCAGAACGGTAATGCTGCTGCCGCAGATGGACCGCATGCTCAGGCCCTTTTCCCACTCCCGGTTTTTCACGATCTCCTCAAACTTCGGCATCTGCCGCAGCATCATCAGCGTCACCATGAGGATGTGCTCGGAGATGGTAATACCGTAGGCGCCGGAGGAGTTGCTCAGCAGCACATCCGGGTTAGGATAGATGGTCTCGTCCGTGTAGGCATCCACCCCGGCAAAGCTGCAGCAGAGCCATTTGAGGTTGGCTGCCGCCTTCAGCTCCTGGGGCGGGCACATGCCGTAAATAATCTCGTAATCTGCTGCCTGGTCCGCCGGTAGGTGGCCCTGGGTGAAGTAATCCACCGAAAAGCCGCATTCCGCAGCCGCTTTTTCAATGGCTGCCCGGTGCTCCGGGGAAAAAAAGGATTCCACAACCGCAATTCTTTTCATCTTATGTATACCTCCTATTATATGACTTATGGACATCGGCAAAAACGAGCTTCGCCGCGCCCCATGCAAACAGTGCCTCATAAAAACACGAGAAATCTAAAGATTTTTCGCCAGAATTTTTTCTGCGCAGCGCATCCCGTCCGCTGCCGCCGATAGGATTCCTCCCGCATAGCCGGCTCCCTCGCCGCAGGGAAACACCCCCCGGATATTGCTCTCATAGTTTTCATCCCGTGGGATCCGCACCGGGGCCGAGGAGCGGCTTTCCACCGCCGTCAGCAGGGCATCCCCATGGGCAAAGCCCGGGAGCTTTTTATCTAAAATAGGCAGTGCCTGCTCTAAAGCCTGGGTAATAAACTCCGGCAGACACTCATGCAGGTCCGCATAGCGCACCCCGGGCCGGAAACTGGGCCTCACACTGCCGCAGCCGGTACTGGGCCGGCGCAGCAGAAAGTCCTCCACCCGCTGGCACGGCGCCGTGTACCCGCCGCCCAGGCGGTAGGCCGCCCCCTCCAGCCGTCTCTGAAAGACGATACCCGCCAGGGGATGCCCGCTTCCGAAGTCCTCCGGCGTCACATTCACCAGCAGGCCGCCGTTGATGTTTTCCCCGTCTCGTGCATATTCGCTCATGCCGTTGGTCACCGTGCGCTCCCATTCCGAAGCCGCTGCCACCACCTCTCCCCCGGGGCACACGCAGAAGGAAAACACGCTCCGTCCGCCGGGCAGGTGGCAGGATAGCTTGTAGGTGCTCACAGGCAAAGCCGGGTGTCCGGCGTATTCCTTGTACTGCACTGCGTCTATATGGCTTTGCAGATGCTCGATCCGCACCCCCACGGCAAAGGGCTTGGCCTCCATAGACAGTCCCCGGTCATAGAGCATTTCCACCGTGTCCCGGGCGCTGTGGCCCAAGGCCAGGATCAGCTGCCGGGCCGGGAGCCTATAGCTCCCCTCCGGGCCGGAAACGACCAGCGCCGCCAGCTCTCCCTCCGGAGCTTCGATCCCCTCCAATCGGTGTCCGAAGCGTATGTCCGCGCCCAGGTCCAGCAGCCTCTGCCGCAGGTTTTTCAGCGCAATGTGCAGCCTGTCCGTCCCCACATGAGGCCTTGCATCAACGAGGATGCTCTCCGGCGCACCGCAGGAGACCAGCTGCTCCAAGATCCACCGGTGCCGCAGGTCCTTGGTGCCGGTGTTCAGCTTTCCGTCTGAAAACGCCCCGGCGCCCCCTTCGCCAAACTGCACGTTGGACTCCGTGTTTAGTTGGCCTCCGGCCCAAAAGGCCGCCACATCCTTTTGTCGCTGCTCCACAGGCTGGCCCCGCTCCAGAAGGATAGGCCTCCTCCCGGCATTTGCTAAAATCAGCGCCGCAAACAGCCCCGCAGGCCCCGCACCCACCACTACCGGCGGCGTATCCGGGTCCTTGGCCGCCGGACAAGGCGGCGTGTAATACTCCGGCGCATAAACGGTCACGCTTTTATCCCGGCACCTGCGCAGCACGGCCTTTTCACCACGCACCTGCACCGCCAGGGTGTATACCAGCCGCAGCGGCTGCCGGGCGTCCACTGCCCTGCGCAGGACAGACAGATCGAGAATATCCTCCGTTGGGATGCGCAGCATATGCGCCGCCTTGCCCGCCAGCAGCTCCTCGGGCTGTCCCGGCTCCAGCTTCACCTGCTCCAGCTTCAGCAACGCATTTTCCTCCTTAAAAAATTCATATTTTTTAAAGCTTTAGTTAAGATAAAAGAGTAGTATAATAATTACAATCGGTTGACAAGGGTTAAACCAAAACATAGTATACAACATTTTTCCCCAGGTCACAAGCATTCCCCTGCGAAAAAAAGAGAAGGATAGATAGGAGGTTTCTTTATGAACGAGAATAACGATTACAGACCCGAGAACGAAGGATACAGTAATCCCGACAATCTCTACCATTATAACTACCGCTCCCAGGAGGACCAGGGCCGGCATGAGGCCCCGGCGGTGTCGAAAAAGCCCTCCTTCTGGCACAAAACCGGTGTGAAGATTACAGCCCTGCTGCTGGCCTGTGCGGTGGTTGGCGGCGCAGCGGGCTACGGCGGTGCGGCGCTGTCCAAAAGCGGCAAGACTACCATCCAGCAGAGCAATCGCACTGCCCAGGAGGTTACAGTGAAAAAGGTCACCGGCCAGGCCCTCATGTCCCCTGCTGAGGTGTATGCCTCCACAGTGAACAGTATTGTGAGCATCAACTGCTCTGCCGTGTCCACCAACATTTTCGGTCAGCGGGTGGAGTCGGCCTCCTCCGGAAGCGGCTTTGTCATCACCCAGGACGGCTACATTGTCACCAACCACCACGTCATCAGCGGCGCCTCCTCTGTAACGGTAACCATGTATGACGGCACGGAGTATCCCGCCACGGTGGTGGGCAGCGACAGCGACTATGATGTGGCTGTGCTGAAGATCGACGCCACAGGCCTGCAGCCCGTAACCCTGGGCAGCAGCGAGGATGTCAATGTGGGTGATACGGTGCTGGCCATCGGCAATCCCCTGGGCGAGCTGACCTTCTCCATGAGCCAGGGCATCGTGTCCTGCTGTGACCGTGCCATCAACGTGGACGGCACGCCCTTCAACATGATCCAGGTGGATGCCTCCATCAATCCCGGCAACTCCGGCGGCCCGCTAATGAACCTGTACGGCGAGGTGGTGGGCATTGTATCCGCCAAATATTCCAGCTATTCCGACACCACCGTGGAGGGCCTGGGCTTTGCCATTCCCATCGGTGACGTGCAGGCCATCATCACGGACATTATGGAAAATGGCCAAATTACCAATAAGCCCTCCTTCGGCATCACCGCCGGCACCATGACCCAGCAGATGGCCGCCCAGTACCAGATCGACCAGACCAGCGGTGCCTTCGTTTACAGCGTAAACAAGGGCGGTGCCGGTGAAAAAGCCGGGCTGAAGATGGGCGATGTCATCACCAAGGTGGACAGCACCGGCATCACCTCTATGGAAGATCTCACCGCCGCCAAGAAGGGCCACAAGGCCGGGGACACCGTGACCGTGACCTATTACCGGGACGGCCAGACCCAAACCACGGAGCTGACCTTCGACGCCAAGACAGACGACACGGACAGCACCCAGCAGGAGCAGCAGCCCCAGCAGGACAGCAGCTTCGACTCCCTGTATGATTATTTCTTCGGCAGAAGATAATCCTCCCTCGATGCGTGAATTGTCAACCTAAATACAGCCGGAATTCGTCTCAGGATCCCACAATTCCTAAATGAAGTAAAGGTTAATAAAACCTCACGAGGCCTGGCATTAATAAATGCCAGGCCTCGTTTTAGTGCCGCGGAGGGCAACACGCAAAATGCTTCTGCCATGAGGAAAGGCCCTTCCGTATGCTTCAGGTGGGCCTAAAACGAGAGGCGAAGGGATTACGGAATTCGTCCCCTCATTTTTGCAAGCTTTGATTGGCAGCTTTTCACCTATTGTTATTTGGAGATATTTTTTTCAGCGCCTTAGTTTTCTCCATCAGAGCCGGGGTTTCCCTTGATATCTAAGGGGATTGTACTATCTGTATGTGCCCTGGCATGGCAATGACAATTTCATAGGGGTGCGCACTATTCAGTATAATATTTCACCGTTTTTCAGCAGGCAGCAGCTTCCTTCTTCAGCGTTCTGTCATCCTGCAGAATAAGCTCTGTGATTTTTTCGGTGGCGTGGCCCAGGTCCTGGGGCAGATACATTTTTTTGTATGCTTGCAGGGCTTCCATGGGATATGCGCCGCTGTCAATCATGCGGAACAGGTCCTCCTGGGCGGTAAAGGTGCAGTGGGGCATGGCCTGAAAAAGATCTATGTTCACGCCGTTTTCGCTGCGGTAGCGCTCATCATCCGGCAGGTAGAACAGCGTGGGCTTGTCCATGGCCGCTGCCTCCAGCGCCAGAGAGGAATAGTCCGTGATAAAATAGTCGCACATCTGAAGCAGGTCAAAAATATCCTCCTGGGGATAATCACTGTCCCGGTTGCCGCCCGCCAGCGCCTGATTCGGATGGAAGCGGCACAGCACTGCGTACCGGTCCTTAGGGAAGCAGGAAAAATCCGGATCCGGCAGCTCCAAGGGGTATGTACGATAAGTGGGTGCGTACAAAACCACCGTGCGCCCGGCCAGCTCCGGGAATCTGCTTCGGCACTGTGCTGCCTCTCCCTTTGCAGAAACCAGGTGATCCAGCCGCGGCAGGCCCCAGTTGCGAAGCCTGTCCTCCGTCACGTCAAAAGCGGCGCAGTAAAACGGATTCCACGCCGGACCGCCGGCAATAATAGCGTCATAATTCCGGTGCATACAAAGGGCTCGGGCCATGGCACCGGACCGCCCAGAGGGCTTATCCAAGGTCTGATACCCGGATTTCTTGATTTTCCCCACGGAATGCCAGATTTGGATCACCCGCAGGTCCCTTTTATCCCGGAGCAGGCAGATGGTGGGCCAGTAACCGTCCAGCACACATACCTGGGCCGAAGCAGCCAGGAAAACGCTCCGCACGCACTGCCGCAAAAAGCGCAGCAACCCATCTTGCCGGCCCCGATAGCGGCAGCAGATGGTCACGATGTCCATGGTGGGGTCTGCTTTGCGGAGCTGCTGCTGCAGCAGGGCAAAATCCGGCGTAAGCCGGCTGGCCTGGCGGCTAAAAAAGCAGGTCCTGTGCCTCACACCCATCCTGCGCCGAAGCAGAAACAGGACGCTGATGAGCCAGCGGGCCACGCCCACGATCACTTTCATAGCTTTCCTCCGTCCGGCTCCATCCTCCGCCCGGGCACCGCTCGGGCAGCCGCCCCGGCCTTTTTCGCGTTTTCCATCAGCGCCCCAAAGGCTTCTCGCAGTTTCCCCTGCCAGACCTTGTCGTCATAGGTCCCGCTGCACAGCGTCTGGATCAGTTCATACAGCATCTCCGGGCTGCACAGGTTAATGACCAGCGGGTTGCGGCGAAATACCTCCCGCACAAAATCCGGAGTGATCCGGCCGATATGCCGTTTGATTCCATCCACAATCATGGGCGGCGCATAAATAGCACCGAAGGAATCCCGCACCGTACTTTCTTTTTTGGCACCCCGTAGCATAAGCAGCAGATCCTTATAATACGGCAGACCGCTGTATTGAACGTAAAGTGCCGTCACAAAATGATAGGCCGCCTGTTCATTGCACTGCTCCAGCTCATACAGCCGCGCAATGTCTCTGTGCAGGTTGCAGACAGCGGGAAAATCGCCCTTCTGCATCCGCCGGTGCATTTCCCGCAGGAGAATACTCCACATAGCCGCGCAGAAGCTCTCCTCCCGGTGCTGCTCCCGCTCCTGCTCAAAGTCGCATACATCTACATAGGGGCTGCAAAACCGATAAAATGCCACATATTCCGGGTCGATCAGCTTTCGTCCCTCTCTGGTGGCGCTGTAGCCGCCCAGCTTGTTGCGATGGATCAGCCTCCTGCGGGCCAAGCTCTTAGCAAAGGTCACGTTATTGACAATGTCCAGCTCCGCTTCAAAGGAATCCGGATAATTCACCGCTGCCAAGTGCTGGTGCCGTTCCACAAAATCAATGAACACCGATTGGGAGTAGGCATCACGGCACTGCTTTTTCTTTCTGCCATTTATAAATGTTGACATTTTCAACCTCTACACATGCATTTTTTCATAAAACGCCGCCGCGTCTTTAATATCTCCGTCAAAGACCAGCTTGCCTTCGCGAATCACCAAGCCCCGCTTGCAGAAATTCTTCGCCTCCGCCGTAGAATGGGTGACAAAGAGGAAGGTCACACCGCTGTTCAAAATCTCTGCGATCCGTCTGCGGCACTTAGCGCGGAAATCCTTGTCGCCCACGCTGAGGGCCTCGTCCACAATAATGATATCCGGGCGGATATTGGCGTTGATGGAGAAGCCCAGCTTGGATTTCATACCGCTGGAATAGGTGCGGATGGGCATATCGATATAGCTGCCCAACTCCGAAAAAGCCACAATGTCCGGCTCCATCTCCTTCAGCTCCTCCCGGCTGATGCCCAGCAGCTCGCCGCGGAAATAGATATTCTCCCGGCCGGAAAGCTCCGGGTCAAAGCCGCCGGAAACCTCCAGCAGGGCGCTGACACGGCCGGTGACACGCACAGAGCCCACCGTTGGAAAGGTCACGCCGGAGATCATCTTCAGCATGGTGGATTTTCCGGCGCCGTTTTTGCCCAGAATCGCCACGGCCTCCCCCTGGCGGATATCAAAGGACAGGTTATCTATGGCGACTTTTTTCTTGGCATTTGTATTGTGAAACAGCAAAGACTTCAGGCGCTGCTTGTCGTTTTTAAACAGGTCGAAGGTCTTTGTCACGTTTCGGAACTGTATTACTACCTCGTGTTCTTCAGTCATATCGTACCTCTACAAAACATCCGTGATGGTTTTTTCCGTGCGGCTGTAGATCTTGACGCCCAAAAACACGAAAAGCAGGTAAACCAGCATAAATCGCAGCAGTGACATTGGTTCCTCCCAAAACCATACATGGTCGATGAAGCAGTATCGGAAGCCATCGATGAGATAGGTTATGGGATTGAGCCGCAGGATAAAACGCAGGGTGGCGCCCTTAATGTCGGAAATCTGATAAAAAATACCGGACAGCCACATTAGCGCCGTAAATGAGCTGCGGACAAGCTGATAAAAATCCTTGCTGACCGCCGTGACCTGTCCGGAAAACAGGCCCCACGCCACGCCCATCATCAGCATCAGCAGCCAGTAAAACGGCAGCTGTGCCAGATAGATGGTAACCGGCGCACCCATAGCGATGAAAATGATGACCATCAGCAATGTCAGCGCCAGATGCACGATCATATTGGACAGGCTCACGATCATCGGCACGCAGCAGACGGGAAACTTGATTTTTTTAACCAAAAATGCGTACTTATGAAGGGAATAGGCCCCCCCGGTATATATAGCGGAGATATAAAACCAGGGGATAAATCCTGAAATAAGCCACAGGAAGTATGGGTATCCCTTTACCGGTTTTCCGGTGCGCAGGCCCACCGTAAAAGCGAAATAGTATACCGCAATGGTTATGGCTGGCTTTAAGATCGCCCAGCCCCAGCTCAGCAGTGCTCCGCGATAGGTCTTGATCAGATCTGTTTTTGCCAGCTGCAGAATCTGTTTGCGGTACTGGATATGTGAAATAATAATCTTCCAAAGTGTTTTCATACTCTACTCTCTTGCCATCACCCGGGGCCGAAGCGTTTATCCTTCTGCGCCGCTCTTTCGGTGAAGTATTCTTTGACATCTGCCGGGTACAGAGGGTATCTATGCAGATCCTGATGAAGATTCACCTCCAGGATCTTGAATCCACCCTCTGTCACAACAACGTCATAACCCAAATATTCCAATGGTGACAGATTTCTGCTGATGTGGCAGATCTCGTCTACCAACTGCTGCCAGTGGGGCATCTGCCCTCTGATCTCCCGACCTGTGTCCGGGTGCACCGGGCATGGCAAAAACTGGTGCTCCCGTAACAGCTCAGCCCCGCTGAATGTACCCGTCTGAACATCCAAGGGAACAACCAATCCTCCGTATGCGATATTATCTGTTGCTCCTGTAAAGCTGGTGCCAATGCGGAAATATCCATAGCGAACAGACACATTTCCCTGCCTACACAGCACCATAAGCCGCACCGTACCTGTAACGCCGCTGTATATCTCCTCTAAATAGGGGTGCATCCGAATATACTCTGTAACAATATAGTCCGTATCAAGCCCGCAGAAGAAATCCTCCAATTCCCCCCGGGTGCAAGGTCTATCATTCACTCGGTATACCGAATCATCTTCCCGGTGCAGGTGGAAAAAGCCCTTTCCATGAGAGCCCACAGCCGGTTTCATGGCCAGCTCTCTCTCCCGATCTAAACAATCAATCACATTTCGCCAACTGCATTCTCCCCGGCCCTGATAGCCAAAAATCCGCTGTCTGCCATTGCTGACCAATATCCGGAAGAAGTACCGGGGCAGGTGCTCACTGTAGTCCGCCAAAATATCGGGCAGGTTGGTTTTATTCCAAAACCATTTCTGAAAGCCCGGATTCAGCGGCCGCAGGCGCTTGTACTGATAGTCCGATAAAAAGCTCCGGTAATTCTCTTCCGTCAGCCCATACTGGGCAATACGGTAGGAGTAAAAGCCCCGCTTATGCGCCCATCGCTTCTGTGCTCTGGTCGTATGCGCCGTTTGGTTATCCTCCTGCACACCTCGCAGCCAGTTGCGGTACATGAAGTCCACAAATCCCCGGCGATGGGCCCGCCACGCAAAGGTGTAATCACGGATCCGGGCAAACACATCTTTCAGTGTGTTTTTTTTCCTGCCGCCGCACAGGATCTGCGCGGCCCGGCGACACGAATCCGTCAGCGGATGCACCCAAGCAAGCTCCGTCCCGGTATCCACCCGCAGCACAGTGAATCCATCCTCTGTGAGCACAGCGTTTACGCCGACATAGGGCATTTCGGGATAACGCCGGGCAATTTCCTGGGCAAAATTTCCCACCCCGCGAACACGGTCATCCTGTCGATCCGGCTTGCGGTCAACGGTGGAAAAACTAAATGGGCTGTATCCTTTTTTATTTCCGTGATCCTCCCACTGCAGCAGAATCTCCTCCGTCTCGCATTCTCTGCGCAGCAGCGCATAATGGAGTACCGGAAACTCTGTTTCCGGGCAAGCATCACCTGCGGGCTCTATATGCTCCAACAGCAATGTTTGGTCAGGCAGCTGATTTAGAAACGCAAGCAGCTCCGCATCGGTCTGTTCGGCCCCGTCCAAGAGGAGCATCTCTCCCTGCCGGGAAATTCGGTACAGCCGGCCCTTGGCCCGGTGCTCATTCGGCAGGATCCAGCAGCCGTTCCGCTCCCGCAGGAATGTCAGCCAGTCTTTTGCCGTTAATTCCGGTGCTGCACCCGCAAGAGGTACTATGCGCCTGCCGCCAACCGTGACGGCCAGGCCATACAGGCTCGGGAAATTCTCTCGCCCTAAAACACGGGTGGTGGTGAGCAGATCCGCGAATAGCTCGTCCATGCGTTTGCGCATAGGATCGCTCAGCAGCAGTTTTTTCAGCAGCGCACGGTTTGCCTCCGGGCAAGTCTTTTCCATCCGCAGATAAAACTGTGCAGCATGGAATGTATATCCGCCCAAAACCATTCCCATCGCCCTCATTTTGTTTTTCACTTTAGCCGATCCCACCGTACTTCACACACCACCGTTATATGATCTTTTTATTATGCAATTGCGCGCACGCAGCCGCTCAGGGCAGTTTATAATAGTTTTCGGACACGGCCACCGTGTTCTTCGGTGCATAATCCAGCTTTCTGCCCTCAAGGCCAAGGAGCTTTTCCGGCTGGATCCAGGGTCTGTTCTGGATCTGGCTGGTCTCCTCATGGGTCAAATATCCCTTATGCGTCACCATGCTACGGCGCAAAAATCCGTCTCTGGCGCAGGCCTCCGCAATGCCGTTATTGAGGATGCTGCGGATATGCGGCTCTGCCGCTGCAGCAATGGCAATGGACGTGGAATTTGCGATGGCGCTGGGGATGTTACTGACGCAGTAATGCACTACGCCCTCCTCCACATAAGTGGGGTTATCATGCGTTGTCTCATGGAAGGTCTCAATCACACCATAGTCGTTGCTGATATCCACGATGACAGACCCCTTGGGCATACTTGCCACCATAGACCGGTCGATCAGGAACTGGGTGTTGCTCTTATCCCAACGGACACAGTTGACCACCATATCCACCTGCGGCAGGATGCGCCGGATGTTATAGCGATTGGAAACAATGGTGTTGATTTTCCCATCATATTTGGAGGCAATGGTACGCAGGTGTCCGACGTTCGTGGCAGCCACTGTCACCCATGCGCCCAAGGATTGCAGTACCTCAATAGCCGCCTTGCCCACTATGCCGCAGCCCAGCACCAAGGCATGGATGCCGGGCGCCGTACCCAATCCGCTGACAAACTTTCCGCAGCCGCCATTGATGGTCATCATGGAGTATAGGCCCATGATGACGCCGGCCTTGCCCGCTGCCTCACAGTTGGGGGAGCCATGGCGATGGCTGTCCTCCGCGGCAAAGGCTGTGACCTTTTTCTTTAGAAGTTCATCAACTTCCTGGGGATGGGCCGCCGGATGGATGCAGGTAAATACGATCTGTCCCTCGCGCAGCAGAGGATACTCAGACGGGTCGATTTCCTTGACCTTGGCAACCATATCACACTCTCGATATATCTCATACCGATCTGTGAGCACAGCGCCCACCTCTTCGTACTCTCTGTCCGGAAACCCAGCCCGTTCGCCGGCGCTGTGCTCCACAAGCACCTGATGTCCGTCCTGGATGATATTCTCCACCTCGCTGGGAGTGAGAATGACCCTGTACTCTTCTTTCTTGATGTCCTTTAAGATCCCTAGTTTCATCTGATATGCCTCCATTCCACTTTACTTAAGTTTATAGATGCTCTTCTTGATCCTGATCTTTTCGGCAAAGAAGTCCTTGATCTCTTGGCTGTGGGTGGCTACCTTGTGCAGATCCTGATGAATATTGATCTCAATCACCTGGAAGCCTTCCTCCGTGATAGCGATGTCAAAGCCCAAGTACTCCAGTTCGCCTAAATAGCGGCAAATATCCAGCACCTTTTCGCGAATCTCCTGCCAGTTGGGCAGAAAACCGGCAATGGGCGTTCCGGTATCCGGGTGGACGGGGCAGGGATGGAATCTGTGCTCCGCGATGGTCTCCGGGTCATGCAGTTCTCCCGTTTCGGAATCCACCATCACGCAGATGCCGCCGTAACCCACATTGTCTGTAAATCCGGTGGAAGACGAACCGATACGCATATAGGTCTGCATGATTTTTGGATCATAGCCGTGGGAATTGATCACCATCACCCGCACTGTGTTGACGGACTTGGGATAAATAGCCTTGAGCATCGGATGCATGTTGATGTATTCGGTGATAACATAGAACGACTTCCGCTGGGCAATGATCTGCCAAAGCTGATCTGCTGTCGTCTCCTCGCCGTTGACGGTATATTTCCCGTCCTCATAGGCCAGGCAATAGAATCCATCTCCATGGGTGCCGGAGGAAGGCTTCATAGCCAGCTTCCCCTTCCGCTCCAGCATGGTCAGTATTCCCTTCAGATTGGGCTGCACATCCTCGTCGCAATCCCACATTCTGCTGATATGGGGTGCGCCGCGCCGCTTGGTGATAGCGAAATAGTATTTCGGAATATAGTCCGCAAAGGGATCCAGGACCAGGCGGAAGGTTGTCTTGTCATTCACCCAAAGCTGATAGATGTTGTTGATCCGGTTAAGCCAGTGGTAGTCATAATCCGAGAGGAAGTTCTTGTAATTCTCCTCCGTGAGGCCGTACTGCTCGATACGGAAGGACAGGAAGCCCCGCTCCCAGCACCATTTTTTTTGCGCAAAGGTCGTGGTCTTGGTGTTCTGGCGATCGCTTTCCATTTGATCCAGCCAAAGCTGCTGCATATAGGGGCGGATCCCCTTGCGGCCGATCTTCTGCAGATAGCTGTAATGCCGTCTTCTCTTCAGGTCCTCCCAACGCATCTTCATGGTAATTTCGCCCATGCGCTCCTTTGCGTCAGCTGCCTTACTTCTGAGATAGTCGTTATGTTTCTGGCTGATGCGGCTCTTCTTCCGATATGGCTTTGCGGAAAAATGTAGGAAGGTAAAGCCGCCCTTGTCATCCAGGGCGATGGACACCGTGAAATAATCCAGCAGATCAAGTTCGCGCGCCGTCTGCAGCAGTTCCGTGCAGACAGCCTGCCACCCGGGCACAAAGAACTTTTCATCGCCTAGGGCAAAGCTGCCGTCCTCCTCCACAGAACAATTTGCCCAGCTGCGTCCCGCTGCTTTTACGTTCAACTCATAGTCCAGGATCTGCGGCTCCTCGCCCGCGTCATTGCTCAGCCAAAACATAATATAGTGTCGACCGCTGAGTTTGGGAGAAAAGGCAAACTGTGTGTCAACGCATTCTGCCACCACATAGTTCGACTGCAATCCATTGATCAGGCGGCGCAGGCGTGCCTGGTCATCCCGCCCGGTCTGCCCGTTTATGAAAATCATTTCCTTCTCATAGCTCAGCTCGTATCGGGCACTTTTGCTTTCCCAAAATGCCGGGCGCAGCTCCACACGGCCCTTGCTGATAAGTAAATCGATCACATCCTGCACCGTGCAGGGTCGGTCATAGTCCTCGCCCTTGGACAGGATGATCTGCCCGCCGCGTCTTTGGAATATGGAGAAGTAAACCTTGCGGCAATGTTCACTCTGCCTTTTCAGTATGCGATTCGTAGTGATGATATCCCCGATCCACTTGCTGAAGTTATTATTGTAAGGGGATAAAAACATGTACTCAAAGTCCGTCACATATTTGTCCGACCGATCATTGAGCAGGTCATATGTCTTAATGCTCTGCGACAGGTATCCGCGCCGATGAATGTCATCCAACGTACTCCGCCCATACCGCTTGGCATTGTTCCGGTTATCCCGCATGACGGCCTTTCTCCAGGAGATGGCCATTCCCCGGGAGTAGCCGTGACGCATGATACTCCAAAGCTCGTTTTCTCGCTTGACCTTTTTTACGATATTCATTATTCTCTGCCCTCTTTTAATTTTTTAGGGATAAACTGACAATTCGCAGGAAACTCACATAACCCCGCTTCCGGACAGCACCACCGTGACGGACTTCACCATGCACCACAGGTCCAGCCGCAGGGAGCATTTTCTCTGGTACTCCGCATCCAGCCGCGCCTTGCGTGCAACGCCGATGCTGTCCCGGCCCAGCACCTGGGCATAGCCCGTGAGGCCCGGACGTCCTTCAAACACGCCCATCTTTCTGCGCAGGGCATTGAGCTTTTTTTCAGACGTACAAACCGGCCGGAAACCCACAAACGACATATCGCCCCGCAGAATATTGAACAGCTGCGGCAGCTCGTCAATGCTCAGGCGGCGCAGGAGCCTGCCCAGCTTGGTGGAGCAGCCGTCGATATTCTCCAGCTTCCGTGTCGCCACATTGTCCGGTGCGGTTATGCTGAGTGTCCTGAACTTGAAGATCATGAACTCTTTTCCTTGGTAGCCGATCCTCTTCTGCTTAAAAATCACCGGCCCGGGTGAGTCGATCGCAATGGCCGCCATCACAAGCAGCAGCAGCGGCATCAGTACCACGATCAAAACCAGGGAAAGCACGATGTCAAACACACGCTTTATAAACAAATAGGCCGTTTTGCGCTGACTGACTTCGCGGATCTCTATTTTTTTTGCAACAGCGTCCATTGTTCCTCACCACCGCGCTTTCTCTATTTTTCCATTGCCTCTCTTTGCCCGTCCTGCTCCTCCGTATAGGAGCTGAGATACGGCCGGAAATAAGCGATCTCCTCGCTCTTTTTGCTCTTTACCTTCATCTTTTTCCAGTTCAGCAGCAGCCATACACCGGCTGCCAGCAGCACCGCAATCACTGCCAGCAGCGCTGCCGTGGAAATATGGCTCAGCAGGCCGGATTTTTCCTCCAGGGCCACATTGTCCGTGCGCACCAGCAGGTCCACCTGCCCGTCCGCATTTTTGATGTAATACATGTCTCCCTGCTTGTTGTTCAGAAACAGGATATTATCCTCACCGTCGCAGGAGATATACTTTTTCCCCTCGATGGTCACAAAGGACACCGTCGTCAGGGTGCGGGATGTCGGCTCGTACCGCCGCCAGATGGTGTGCTCGGCATTGGCTGAATCCTCATACTGCACCAGCAGCATGGACAATCCTGTGCTTTGGGCGATCCGCCCCTTGAAGCCGGTTGCGCTCACCGTGCGGAATACGCCCGGCAGCGCCGTCAAATCCGGCTCATTCATCTGCTCGTAATGCACACCGTTTGCGTAATACTCGCTGTTATCCATCACATGGATCTGCAGGGTATATTCCTCTGTAAGGCCGCCGTTATAAACGCGGATCTTGCGTTTAATATCCGTGTTCACGAATTTTTCCTCACCGCTGACGCTGACGCTGGAATAGGGATCGCTGGGCACAGCAGTAATGGCGCAGCTTTTCTCCGATTGCTCCGCCGTCACATAAACCGTATATTCATATATCTGGGGGTCAAACGCGGGATACAGCTCCCCGCAGGCTATGGAAATAGAACGCAGCGATGCGTCCCGCACAGGTGTCGGCTCCACCATAGGGTCACCTACTCCAGGATCGGGCTCCACACCGGGATCCGGATCTACGCCGGGATCCGGATCTACGCCGGGATCCGGGTCCACACCGGGATCCGGGTCTACACCGGGATCCGGATCTACACCGGGATCCGGGTCTACACCAGGATCCGGATCTACGCCAGGATCCGGATCTACGCCAGGATCCGGATCTACGCCAGGATCCGGATTTTCACCCGGGTTGGGGTTCACAATGGGATCCGGATTCACATCCGGATCCGGGTCCTCACCGGGATCAGTAGTGCCGCCGGACACAGAATCCCCCGGAGTAGTCACCCCTCCCACGGTTATTGTCCCATCGACGGAACCGTTCTCTCCCGAAGTCGGCTCGGCAAAGGCGCTTGCGGCCACGCATGGAAGCACCAGCACGGCGGCAAGAAGGAGCGCCATCAGTTTTCTTATCCCTTGGTGTTTCATGATTCCGCCTTTCCTTATCTATATCTATCTCTGTCCATTGTTCTCTTACGATTGGCTATCCTCTGTCCCGTTCAGCACATTTTGGATCATCTCCCGGGCCGTCTGCACAGATGCCTCGTTCTGCGGCATGACCCATGCCACAGCTCCGCCCAAAGAGTAGCACGGCTGACTGGTGCTGCCGCTGCCCTGGGTCACGGCGTAGGTATCTATTTTCCATTCAGACATGCTGGTCAGCTGTGTGCGCACCAAGGCCGTTATATCCTCATAGCTGAGGTTTGTGGTCATATTGTTGGAAACCGCCGCCAGGATGCTCTGATAATTCACCAGGGTCGAAGCCTTGGTCAGCTTGGCCGTCAGCGCCTGCAGGATAGCCATCTGGTTCTTGCCCCGCTGGTTATCGCCGTCGGCAAAGCCGTAGCGCTCCCGGGCAAAGGCCAGAGCCTTGGCGCCGTCCATGTGGTTAACACCTTCCACCACTTCCCGGTCTATCTCCCCGGACTTAGAGCAGGCGTTGGTGCTCAGGGTAAAGCTCAGGGGGGAAACCACGTCGATTCCGCCCACAGCGTCTACAATATCCTTGAGTCCGTAGAAATTAATGCGGGCATAGTAGCTTACATCCACGCCATACAGGTTCTCCAGCGTGGCAATGGACTCCTCAATGCCGTAAATGCCCGCATGGGTAAGCTTGTCCATCTGTCCGTTTCTCGCCAGGGGCACATAGTAGTCTCTGGGCGTGTTCACCAGCAGGATCCGGTGGGTGGCGGGGTTGACCACCGCCAGGATATTCGTGTCGCTCCGGGCGCGGACGGATACATCCGTGCTGCGTGCGTCCGAGCCGCTGAGATAAATAATATAGCTGTCCGTCAGCACGTTCGTATTGGCAGGCACCACCTGCTCCGGCTCCTGGGCATAGTAAAACTCATGGATCAGCTTCACCTGATCCGAAAGGTTTGTCAGGCCGTCTGTCTCCTCCAGGGTGTCGAGAAATGCCTCGTTGAGCAGCATGGCATCCACATCGCCGTTCAGCAGTGCGGCGGCCAGCTCCACCGAGGAGTCCAGCTCCTTTTCCTCCACCATGCCCACGGCATCCTCCATGTCCTTCAGGGCCCGCAGGGTGTTGTCCCGATCCGGCTGTGCGGCGATGCCCAGCAGATAGCCGCTCACGTCCTTCAGCTCCTTGGCCGGGTCATCCGCGCGGACATATACGCCCACGTAGATGCCCTCCTTCCGCTCCTTGGAGATGTCGCGGAACGCACCGGACACCTTTCCCACGGCCACCATGGCCACGAGCATGGCCGCCGTCAGCAGAAGGGCGATGACGCCGCACACGGTCTTGCCCACGTGCACCTTTCCCTTGCCCAGCTGCAGCCAGATGTGCAGGCCGTTGAGCAGCGCCAGGCCGCCGGTGATGGCCCACACGATGCCCTTGTTCAGCAGGCCCGAGGTAAACAGCATGATCACCAGCACAACGCTGGCCACTGCCATCAGGCCCATGCAGGCCAGGCAGAAGATCTTCTGCCCGTTTATAGTCTTATTGTTTTTTTCGCTCATTTTTGATTCCTCCCATAGGGTCTCACTTAGGGTCTCACTGTCACCGGATGACACCGTGCTTACGGTAGAAATTCCCCAGCTCGCCGTTGCGCTGGCCGCCCCAAAGCTGGATGATATTCACGCCGGAGGAGGTATTGGCCTCGATGACGCAGTTGGTGCCGTCCTCCATCTTCACCACATCCCACGCCACAAAGTGCAAAAAAGGCAGGCTCTCCGCCAGGCTCACGATCTCCGCCTTGGTCTGCTCCCAATCCGGGATTATCACCTGGTCAAAGCGGATGCCGGAGTCCGGATGCTCCTCATAAATCTGCGTGGTATGCAGGGACCCTGCATGGGACAGCCGCCCCGTTTCCAGGTCGATCTTGCACACAAGGCCGCCCTGGCTGGCGTTGTCCACAGGGATGGTCTTGGCCGTGCCCACCCGCTGCACGGCGAAAAACAGCTTGATCCTGCCGCTGTCAGGATCCCGCAGGGTGATCATGCGGATGGTGTTGCAGGTCTTGTCATACAGCCCCGCTGCGTAGGCGTGCTGGGTGATGGTCTCAGAGAGATACCACTCGCTTTCCTTTTCGAATAACCGCTTCATTTCCTCGGCGGTTTTTTTCTCCTGATCCACCCAAAAATCCTGTCCGTCATAGCGCAGGCGGTGTACGCCGTTGCCCTTGCCCTTGCCGAAGGGCTTCATAAACGCCTCCCGGCGCCGGCGCAGGGTCTCCACGGCCACGGCGCCGTCCTTTGTGCAGTGGCCTGCATCCACAATGCCCGCCCGGGTCTTCACCAGATAGACCTCCGGCACCCGGACATACTGCCGCAGCACCTCCGTGGCCACCACCTTGTTGTTAAGCATTTGGTCAAAGGGCTCGTTTATATAGCGGGAGCGGTACCAATCAAACTCCGACAGGTACTCTTTCTTTTTCTTCCCGTCCAGGGAGTACAGCGCCCACTGGTCGGCCAAAAAGCCGCCGCAGAAGTTGGCCCGCAGCTTTGTAAGAAAGCCCACCTTCATGTGGTTGGGGGCAAACACGATCCGCCGCCAATACAGCACAAACAGCCGCAGGCGGTTAAAGCAATTCCTATACAATTTAAAAACGTCCATATATGTACTTCTTTTCTTTTTTGGATTTCGCCGCAGGCGGTCCGGTCAGCAATTCGCCTTTTCCGCAAAGCGCCGATATTCTTCCTCTGTGTTAAAGCCGGTGGTCTCGTCCTCAATGCGGCATATCTCCGCACAGCCATCCCGCTGGGCCATTTCATACAGCTGCCAGCCCCGGCATGCGGGATCCCTTTCCTTCAGCATCCGGATGCAGGCCTTTTGGTAGGCGCCGTCTGCCACCTTCACGGCAAATACCTCTGTGTCGTTCCTGGCAAAGCCCAGGACCTTCACCGGCATCTCCACGATCCGGCGGATAGCCTGCTCAGTGTAGTACACATCGCCGTATAAGAAGCAGACGTCATCATCGATCAGCTCCCAGGTAAAGCGGTCGATCTCGCAGCTGTTGCTTTTCGGCTCATAGCGCACGGCTCCGGGAGCCTCGTAGTCGGGGTTATGGGATGTAATAATGACCTGTGCCTCCGGCGCATAGCGCTGGGCCAGCCGCGCTGTGCGCAGCAGGATAGGCTCGCCGTGGACGGGGAGCAGATGCTTGGGAACCTGGTGATTATTCCACCGCTTCATCTTCCCGTCTGCCATAATGATAAATCTTTTTATAGCCATAGTTCGTTTCTGCCAAGCAAGAAAGAAAAGTGACCGTTTGTTTTTTCTCTTGCATCTCCTCATTTTAGATGTAAATGCAACATTTTGCCCACTACAGGGCGTAACAATGCCCATATGGCATGTAAATACATACTATATTGTATTCTATTTTCTTCGCAAAGTAAAGCCCTTAATGAGAAAATGGACAAAAAAGGAGAAAAATGCGGAATCTGCGATGTTTTTCATACCCACTGTGCTAAACCGGCGCCCCAAAGACTCCTCTCTCCGCTTAATTTCTGTAAATTTCGTCAGTTTTTGTCCTCCCCCTCTCTTTTTTTCACAAAACTATTGACGGTTATAGTTCTACAGCAGCGGGCCTGGCCACCGGCAAGCACCGGGCCTATGTGGGCGGCACACTGGCGGCCAATCCCCTGTCGTGTTTGCCTATCTACACGGCGGCCTTTTCCTCCGTGCGGCGGCTGACACGCAGATGCTGTCCGAAGCCAGTACCGAAGCAATGCAAAACGGAGCCAAACCGGCTCCGTTTTGTTTCTGCCTCTCACCGAGCTCCATCAGCAAATACTCCACAACCAATGATATATCCCTCACGGAGTCAAGCCACTATATCCGCAAGATAAAATGGCTCTTGTGATAATCAAGGAGCCCTTCCTTTTTCATCCTTCCAAGCTCCTGTGACAGCCCGCTGCGCTCAACGCCAAGATAATCCGCAAACTGCTGTCTTGAAAACGAAATCTCAAATTCGCAGGCTCTCCGCCGCTGCGCTTCTGCGGAAAGGAAGGACATGATTTTTGCCCGTGTAGTACGCTGTCCCATATGTGTGAGCTTTTCGCCTAAACGCAGGTTTTTCTCGGCAAGCTCACCGAGGAGGTTTCGTAGCACCCGGCTGTGGTGCGAGCAGGCGGACGGGCACACATCCAGAATGCGCTTTACGTTTATGAACATCGCGGTGACAGGTGTTTCCGCCATAACACTCACATTTAGCCTGGAGCCGGGAGCGCAGGCATATGCGGCAGCAAAAGCCTGTCCCGGTCCCGCCTTGGAAAGAATATTGCGGTTTCCCCAAATATCCTCCTGCATGATCAGAACAGTTCCCGACAGCACAAGGCCGATCGCGTCCGCTGTATCACCGGTGCGCAGTACAAAGGTCTCTTTGGTGAAGTCCTTTTTCTCGGCCTTGAGGCAAGTGAGCATCGGTGTCAATTCCTCCTCCGATATGCCGGAGAAGAGCCGGGCCGAACGGATTACAGATAAATAATCTTTCATAAAAACCTCTTTCGTTGAAAAATCAACCGACTTGTTGATTTAATTCTATTATAATCAAATCACAAAAGCAAGGAGGTATTGCAATGAAACGGAGGATCATCGAAATCGATCAGAACAAGTGCAATGGCTGTGGTGCCTGTGCCGCCGCTTGTCATGAGGGTGCTATCGCCATGGTAGACGGCAAGGCGCAGCTTATGCGGGATGACTACTGCGACGGCTTGGGCGATTGTCTGCCCGCCTGCCCCACCGGGGCCATCTCCTTTGTGGAGCGGGAGGCTGCCGCCTATGACGAGGCAGCGGTGCTGGCCAACAAGCAGCAGCGGATGCAGCAGACGGGGATGCGCCTTCCCGGCGGCTGCCCCGGTGCGCGGATGAAAACGATCCGGCCTACAGAGCCGGCAGGGCCCGCGGCCGCTCCTGCCGCCATGCAGAGCCGCCTCTCCCAGTGGCCAGTACAGATCAAGCTCGTTCCCGTGAATGCGCCTTATTTTAACGGAGCAAAGCTGCTCATTGCCGCCGATTGCACCGCTTATGCCTATGCCGCCTTCCACGAGCGCTTCATGAAGGGACATATCACGCTGGTAGGCTGCCCCAAATTGGACAGCGTAGACTATTCCGAAAAGCTCACCGAGATCATTCGCAATAACGACATCAAGAGCGTGGTCATCGTGCGCATGGAGGTCCCCTGCTGCGGCGGATTGGAGCACGCCGCGAAAACAGCCCTGCAAAACAGCGGGAAATTCATTCCGTGGCAGGTCGTAACTCTTTCCACGGATGGAAATATACTGGATTAAAATTGCAATTTCGGGCAGGATCGTACCGCCGATGCCTGATGGAAGGCGGTGCAGGCCCCGGACAGCATTCTCCTTGGCAGTGTTTGACAGCTTCCGCTGTCCGCCCCGCTAAGGTTAACATGTAAGGCAGAAAAATCCTGTCTTAATATGAAGCTGCCGTGTGCAAAAAGGAACACATCCTCTGGATGTGTTCCTTTTTGTGCTGTTTGATTTTGTTACGCCTTATTTTTCTTGCCCGTGGCGCGGTACAGCAGCGCACCGCCGCCCAGGAGCGCACATCCCACGAGCCAATAGTCCTCTGCCGTAATGGGCTCCCCGCTGCCGGGCAGGGACAGCAGGACCAGTATACCTGCCAGAACCAATAGTGCGCCCAAGACTATATACAGAATACGCAGCGGCTTGGGCAGCTCCGGCTGCCGCTGCTCCACCTTACTGCGGATGAACACCGCACAGGCGGCGAAGGCAGCGGCAAAGCCGCCGCTGAACAGCCGCTCCGAGGGGACGCCGTCCCACAGTCCCATCCCCAGGAAGGCGACAATCACCAGCAAAAACAGGCAGCCGATGCGCAGGGCGGTGGCCGGGAAGACCTTGGCCGGGGTCAGGGCCTGCAGGGCCTCGGCGGCGCCGGGCACATCCTGCTCCGCCGCCTTGGTCAGGTATTTCCTGGCTTTCTCCGGATCCTTGGGCACGCCCAGACCCTTGGCATACAGAAGGCCCAGGTTCTTCCACCCCATGGGGAGCCCCAAACTGCCGGCCCGGGCATACAACTCCGCCGCCTTGGCAGGATCCTCCGTGCAGCCTACACCATGCTCGTAGAAGCACCCTAAATTATAGGTAGCCGTTTCGTCGCCGCCTTCGGTGCTTTGCCTGTAATAGGAAAAGGCCTTGTCCACATCCTTCTGGCACCCCAGGCCCCGCTTGTAGCAGTAGCCCGCCTGGCACTGAGCCCCGGGATGACCATCTGCCGCCGCTTTTTCATACATGGCCAGTGCCTGGTCATAATCATGGGGGACCTTCTTGCCGGAGAAATACAGGTTGCCCAGGAAGTATGCGGCGTCCGTGTCCCCCAGGTCGGCCGCCTGCTGGTACAGCTCTATGGCCCGGCTCAGGCTGACCGGTACCCCAATGCCGTTTTCATAGCACACACCCAGGGCGCGGATACCATCGGGATAGTCCTGCTCTGCCGCCTTGGCGTACAGCTTTACCGCTCGGGCGGCATCCATTTGCACCCCGCTGCCCATCTCATAGTGCAGCCCCAGGAAGAACTGCGCCCGGGGAAAATCCTGCTCCGCCGCCTGCCGGAACAGCTCCGCCGCCTTGGCCTTATCCTCCGGAACGCCCCGGCCATAGCGATACAGTACGCCCAGATTGCACTGGGCCTCCGGATTCCCCAGCTCCGCCGCCTGGCGGTACAGCTCTGCGGCCTTGGGCAGATCCACCGGCGTACCCTGGCCGCCCTCATAGCACAGACCCAGAGAGCACATGGCCCGGTCATGGCCTGCCTCTGCCGCCCGGGTGAAGCACTTGAAGGCTTCCTCGTCATTCCGGGAAACCCCGTGGCCATAGACATAGCACCGGCCCAGACGATACATACCGTCGACACTGCCGGCCTGCGCGGCCTTATAAAAGCACTGCGCGGCCTCATGGGCGTCTTCTTCCACGCCCAGGCCGTCATCATAGCACCGGCCCAGCAGAACCCAGCCCCGGGAAAGGCCCAGCTCTCCCGCCTGACGGAACAGCTCTGCCGCCTTGGCCTCGTCCTCCGGAACGCCCTTGCCCTGAATGTGCAGCACGCCCAGAGCGCAGATGCCGTCGGGACTGCGGCCCCGGGCCGATTCCTCGTAGAGCAGGGCCGCTTTTTTCACGTCCTCCTCCACGCCGTTGCCGAACTCGTAGCACAGGCCCAGAAAATACTGCGCCCGGGGCAACTGCTGCTCGGCTGCCAGGGTGAAGTAGTGGGCCGCCTTTTCATAGTCCTGCTCCACGCCCACGCCGGCATAATACAGCGCCCCCAGATTGCACTGGCCCTGGGGATACCCCATCTCTGCGGCCTTTTTATATAACGCCACGGCTTTATCCATGTCCTTTTCCGTGCCCTGGCCGTTTTCATAGCACACGCCCAGGTCGCATATGGCGGGGGCATAGTCCATGTCGGCGCTCTCCTGAAAAAGGGAAAATGCCTTCTTCTCGTCTGCCTCCACCCCGGCGCCGCTGTCGTAGCACACGGCCTGCCAGTAAAGCCCCACAGGATCATCCGGTGCGGATTGGCTGAACCAATAAAACGCCTGGTTCGTATCTCTCTGCACGCCGCCGGTGCCATAAAGATAGTTCACGCCCATCTGCACGGCGGCGGCGCAATCGCCGCTGTCGGCAGCCTGGCGGCACTCCTCCAGATGCTCCTGCCGCTGCTTGGCCAGCTTCAGCAGCTCCGGAGAAAATACCACCACGTCCTCGGCGGACGGCTGCGGCTCCTGTCCGCTGGGAATCTGCTCTGCCATAAATGTATCCTCCTTTGGGAAATCGCAGTTTTCGCGGGAAGCTGCGCCCTTTTTTCAGCATTCTACCACATACTGCCCCGGCTTGCAATGGCAAAGTGCCGCCGGAGCCCGGCAAAATGTCACGTTGTGCTCACCCCGCCCACGGTCTCGGCAAATCCGGCGGCAAACAGCCGGGCGGCATAGACGGCCTCGTCCAGGGAGTTCCCCGCCGCCCCGATCTCCACCAGCATAGACCCCGTGCTCAGGGACTGGTTGTAGCCGTAATACCGCAGGATAATGGGCCGCATCAGCGTGGGGTGCTGCTCCAGCAGGTGCCCCTGTACCGCTGCCGCCAGGCGCAGATTATCCATCCAGCTATCATAGCTGCTGCCCATAACGATGCTCACCTGGGCAGCCCGGGGGTCCTCCTGGCTCACCACCTTGTACTGCCGGCCCTCCGCATCGGATATGGCGTCCCGGTGAACGTCCAGCACAAACGAAATGGATGGATACTGCTCCAGATATGCTGCGGCGCTGCTGTAGCTCTTGTCGTAGGCGCTGTTGTAGTCCGTGTCGTGGATCTGCCGGTCGTGGAGCACGGATATGCCGTATTGCGATAGCACCGCCGCCATTTCATCCCCGATGCGGATCATGTTCTTTTCCGTATCCGCCGTGCGATAGCTGCCGCTGGGGGTATATTCCTCCCCGGCAGGCATGGTGTAGGCCTCGCTGCCGTGAGTGTGCAGGATCAGCACCTGGGGCGCATCGGCGCTGCCCAGCTTAGCCGGAAAGGTCCCATCCAGGGCGGCAGGATCCAGGGTGTAATCGGAGCTGTTTTTGATGTACACGTTCCCGGCCACAGTATAGCTTTTCCCGGAGCTGGGGATCACCGTCTGGCTGGGCGCACCGTTATCGGCAAAGGTCAGCCCCGCTGCTGCATCTCCTTCCACAGGCCCCGTCGGCTGCGGCGCGGGCGCAGGCTCCACGGGCTTCGGCACAGGCTCCGGCTCCTCCTCCGGCAGTGCGCCGTAGGCCGCCCACAAAAGGGGTGATTGCCCCAGACACAGCAGCGTGGACAGATTCATCCCCTTCTTCCGGGCCGCACCGCCCAGCTCCAGCTGTACCAGCAGCCGCTGCAGATGAAAGGAATCCCGCATAGCGCTGACGGCTGCAGCGGCGGATGAGCTCTCTGCCGTAGCCGCCACCACCCAGATGGTGCCTGCGGCCAGCAGAGCCGCCGTGCATCGGCGCAAAAGCTTTTTCATGCAAAGCCCTCCTCTGTAAATGGCGATAGATCTAAATGGTGATAGACAAGCATATGCGCCTAATCCTGCTTTTTATGTCACCCGGTGCAGCAAATTCCAAGGAAAATTGTAACCGAAAAACTGTTGACGGCCTGCCCCCGCCGTTTTATAATAGCAATAGAAAGATACTATAGGAGGTGTACCTATATGGAACAAGTCATGGAAACCGTGCGCGAAACCGGCAGCCGTGTGCTGGATGCACTGTGCGAAACGGGTAAAGCCGTGGTGGGCTTTTTCACGGGATTGGTGAAGTCTGTCAGCTGCTCGGCGGCAAAGCTTGTGAAGGATAGCACCTGTAAGGCAGCCGGCTGCACCTGGGACAAGGCCAAACAGGTCGCCAAGGAATATCGCCAGGTCCTGCTGATTGTGGCGGCCGGCGTGTCAGCGGCGCTTGCGGCCACGGCGGTGGTGTTTTTCTTCCTGGGCAGGAAAAAATGATCCCCCGGACAAAAACGCATCATGCATAATAGACAGGGACCGCTTCGGCGGTCCCTGTCAGTCTGCCGATAAAGCGGCATAATTACGATGCCGGTAAGGAAGGGAGTGTGAGGGAAACCCAAGAGGGGTGTCCCTCACTATTCGAATCAATCGTTTTTGGAACTTTTTCAAAGTTTCAAAAACGCAAACGGCGTGACAAAAAGCATTTTTGCCGCGCCGGTGTGTGAGGGAAACCCAAGAGGGGTGTCCCTTACCATTCAAATCATTAGTTTATGAAGCTTTGAAAAGGCTTCATAAACTTAGACATCGGGACGAAAAGGCATTTTCGTCCCGATGTCAGGGACCGCTTCGGCGGTCCCTGTCTTTTTTCCCAGCAGGAATTGATTTTCCCCTGCCGATGCAGTATAATTAATCCCGATTATAAAGTTGTAAAGCAGGAGGAGTCCCTGATGAACGAATATCGCAAAAGGCTCATGCCCAACGTCTATCTCACGGTCTTGCCCGCCCGGAAATTCAAAACCGGATGTCTTTCCGCACAATTCATCACAGCGCTGGACCGGGAGCGGGCGTCCTATAACGCTCTTTTGCCGGCGGTTTTAAATCGCGGCACCATGCGCTATCCGGATATGGAGTCCCTATTCGCCGCCATGGACACCCTCTATGGCACCACCATCACCACCACCGTCCGCAAAAATGGTGAGCGCCAGTGCGTGGGCTTTGTGGCCAGCTGCATCGACGATCGCTTCGCCCCGGGCGGTGAAAAGCTGCTGGAGCCCATGGCCGAGCTGGTGGGCGAGCTGTTTTTGGACCCCGTCACCCGTGGCGGCCACTACCTGAAGGAATATGTGGACAGTGAGAAGGTCAACCTCATTGACAGCATCCGCGCCATCCGCAATGACAAGCGAGATTGGGCCAACCTCCGCCTGCTGCAGGAGATGTGCGCCGGGGAGCCCTATGGCGTCAGCCGCCTGGGCGATGAGAGCTCGGCACAGAAGATCACCACCCACACCCTCTACCGCCACGGCCAGCAGCTTTTGTCCGATGCCCGGCTGGAGCTTCTGTATTGCGGCAGCGCTGAGCCGCAGCGGGTGGAGGAGGCGGTGGAGCAGGCCTTTGCCGCCCTGCCCCGGGGCCAGATGGAGCAGCTGCCGCCCATGCAGACCTTCCCCGCCCCGGAAACGCCCCGCTTCGTTACCGAGGAGATGGACGTCACGCAGGGCAAGCTCTCCATGGGCTTTCGCTGCGGCAGTGACGATGTCCCCGCCATGGTCCTGGCAAACCTGATCTTCGGCGGCTCCAGTAATTCCAAGCTGTTTCTGAATGTCCGGGAAAAGCTGTCCCTGTGCTACTATGCCTCCAGCTCCTATGCCCGGTCGAAGAAAATCCTCACCGTTTCCTCCGGCATTGAGCCTAAGGACTATGACCGCACCCTGGAGGAGATTTTGCACCAGCTCCGGCAGGTGCAGCAGGGCCAGTGGGAGCCATGGGAGCTGGAGGGAGCCAGGAGCACAGCCCTGAACTCCCTGCGCTCTGTGGGAGACTCCCAAAGCGCCCTGGAGAATTTTTATATGAGCCGCGCCGCGGTGGACCAGCAGGAAACGCCGGAGGAGCTGATGCAGAGTCTTTCCGCCGTCACGCCGGAGCGCATCTGCGCGGCGGCCCAGAGTATCCGGCTTGACACCGTATATTTCCTGCGTGGAAAGGAGGCAGCACAATGAAGGAAATGACTTATCACCGCATCGGGGAGACGGCGGTTTGGCAGACCCTTCCCAACGGCCTGCCCGTTTGCGTCATCCGCAAGAGGGGCTATACCCGCAAATACGCCTTTTTTGCCACTCGCTACGGTGGCATGGATCTGCGCTTTCAGCTGGATGGCCAGTGGCTGGATACTCCCGCCGGCATCGCCCACTATCTGGAGCATAAGATGTTCGACACCGAAGACGGCAACGCCCTGCAGGAGCTGGCCAAAAACGGTGCCGAGCCCAATGCCTTCACCTCCAACGCCATCACCGGATACTATTTTGACTCCACCGAGCATTTTGAAGAGAATCTGCGCATCCTTTTATCCTTTGTGTCCATCCCCTATTTCACCGATGAGAGTGTGGAAAAGGAGCAGGGCATCATCGGCCAGGAGATCGGCATGATCGAGGATAACCCGGAGTGGCAGGTGTATAAGCGCCTCATGCAGGCCCTGTACCACACCAGCCCCGCCCGTGTCAGCGTGGCCGGGTCCGTGGAGAGCATCAGCCACATCACCGCCCAAACTCTTTACGATTGCCACAAGGCATTTTATACCCCCGCCAACATGTGCCTGGTGGCCGTGGGTGATCTGGACCCGGCATCCGTGTTCTCCCTGGCGGAGGAGGTGCTGCCCAAGGAAAGCGGCCCCGCCATCCCCCGGGACTACGGCCGGGAGACGGACCTCACCCCCTTAGAGGCGGAGGTTTCCTGTGAGATGGAGGTATCCATGCCCACCTTCCTCCTGGGCTTCAAGTGTCCGCCCATGTCCGGCGGCCAGGAGCAGATGCGCCGCACCCTCATCGGGGAGCTGGCCTGCGATGTGCTGCTGGGTGATTCCAGCCCTCTGTACGCCAGGCTCTACAGCCAGGGCCTTATCAACGGCACTTTCGGCTACAGCTTCGATACCCTTCCGGGCGTGGCCTACGCCTACATCGGCGGGGACAGCAAGGACCCCCACGCCGTGGCGGAGGAGGTGCTGCAGGAGGCCCGGCGTTTGGTAAAGGACGGCATCGACCCGGATTACTACGCCCGGATTGTCCGTGCCAACTACGGCTCTACCCTCAAGAGCCTCAATTCCTTTGAGTCCATTGCCATCTCCCTGGTGGAGGGGCAGTTTGATGGATACGATCCCCTGCTGTTCCCGGAGATGTTCGACTCCATCACCCCCCAGGACCTGCTGGCCTTTATCCGGGAGAACCTGTGCCGGGAGCATATGGCCCTGTCTGTAGTTTATCCGAAGGAGTGATTTGAACATGGATATGAGTGATCTGAAAATCGATATGAATGATATGATTATGACCGACAGCCCCATCCGTTTTCCGGGGCTCTTCGGCGATTGGACCTTTACCGCCAGCTCCAAGGCCATCGACGTGGGCCATGGTGTCTACTGGTACGGGATTCTCATCGCCCTGGGCCTGCTGCTGGCCCTGCTGCTGTGTATGAAGGAGCGTGTAAAATACGGCATCAGTGAGGATAATCTCTATGACGGCCTGCTTTGGGGCATCCCCCTGGGTATCGTGGGCGCCCGGGTCTACTACGTCCTGTTTTATCTGGACCGTTTCCGCACCTCCGATGGAAAGTTTGACTTTGGCAGCGCCATCGCCTTTTGGGACGGCGGCCTGGCCATTTACGGCACGGTCATCGCCGTGATCATTCTGGCCGTCTGCCTCTCCCGGCGCAAGGGCAAGCGGGGCTTTAAGTTCTTCGCCATGACGGATTTGGTGGTCATGGGCCTGCTGGTGGGACAGATCGTGGGCCGCTGGGGCAATTTTATGAATCGCGAGGCCTTTGGCTCTGAGACCACCTGCCTTTTCCGCATGCAGCTCACCACCAAGGCCGGCCAGTTCATCGAGGTACATCCCACCTTCCTGTATGAGAGTGTGTGGAATCTGGTGGGGCTGCTCCTGCTGCTGTTCGTGGTGTCAAAGCACCGCAAGTTCGACGGGGAGAATACCTGGTTCTATTTCCTTTGGTATGGCGTTGGCCGTTTTTGGGTGGAGGGTCTGCGCACGGACAGCCTGTATCTGTTCAACTGGCAGCTTTTCGGTCAGCCCATCCGGGTGTCCCAGGCCTTCAGCATCGTCATGGTGCTGGTGAGCCTTTTCATGCTGATTTGGAATCTCAAGGTACATCCCCACAAGCCTGAGGAGCTGTATGTGAATCAGGTGGCCGCCCGGGACCGGGCGGAGCAGAACGAAAAAGTACAGGAGGAATAATATGAGTGCTGTGGTCATGGACGGTAAGGCCCTTGCCGCAGAGATAAAGCAGGCTCTCCGGAAACGATGCGCCGCCCTGTCCCGGCCACCACGTTTGGCGGTGGTGCTGGTGGGGGACGATCCCGCCTCGGCGGTGTATGTGCGCAATAAGGAGCAGGACTGCGCCCAGTGCGGCATCTCCTGCGCCGACCACCGTCTCCCGTCTGGCACCTCCCAGGCCGAGCTTTTGGCCCTGATAGATACGCTGAACCGGGACGAGGCCGTCGACGGCATTCTGGTGCAGATGCCCCTGCCCGCCCATCTGGACGCAGGTCAGGTGCTCCGGGCCATAGATCCGGCCAAAGATGTGGATGCTTTTCATCCGGAGAATGTGGGCCTCCTGCATTTGGGGCAGCCCCGGTATCTCCCCTGCACCCCGGCGGGGATCCTGGCCCTTTTGAAAAAGTACAGCATTGACCCGGCGGGCAAGCACTGCGTGGTGGTGGGCCGCAGTAATATCGTGGGCAGGCCTATGGCTGCGCTTCTGCTGCAGGCGGATGCCACCGTCACCGTCTGCCACAGCAAGACCCCCGACCTGTGCTCCCAATGCCTGCAGGCGGATATCTTAGTCAGTGCCGCAGGCCGCCGGGGCCTTATTACGGCGGACATGGTGAAGCCCGGCGCCGTGGTCATTGACGTGGCCATGAACCGGGGCCCGGACGGCAAGCTCTGCGGGGATGCGGACTATGCCGCCGTGGCGGAAAGGGCATCCTTCATTACCCCCGTCCCCGGGGGCGTAGGCCCTATGACCCGGGCCATGCTTTTGGAAAACACCTATCGGGCGGCCCTGCGCCGTGAAAATCCATGAGAGGGGGACGAGCCATGCGTTCCGATATTGAAATTGCACAGTCTACGCCCCTGCAGCCCATTGACCGGGTGGCAGAAAAGCTGGGCCTGGGCGAGGAAAGCCTGGAGCCCTACGGCCGGTATATGGCCAAGCTCCGCCTGCCGCCGGAAAAGCCCGGTCAGAAGCGGGGCAAGCTCATTTTAGTCACCGCCATCAACCCCACCAAGGCCGGGGAGGGCAAGACCACCACCAGCATCGGCCTGGCGGACGCCTTAAACCGGCTGGGAAAGAAGGCGGTGCTGTCCCTGCGGGAGCCGTCCCTGGGGCCTGTGTTCGGCATGAAGGGCGGCGCCACCGGCGGCGGCTATGCCCAGGTCGCTCCCATGGAGGACATCAATCTCCATTTCACCGGGGATTTTCATGCCATCGGCACAGCCAATAATCTTTTGGCCGCCATGGTGGATAATCATATTTATCAGGGCAATGAGCTGGGCATAGATCGTGTGGTCTGGCGGCGCTGTATGGATATGAACGACCGCCAGCTCCGCTCCCTGGAAACCGGTGTAGGCGGCGGCATAAACGGCGTGCCCCGGCCGGAGCATTTTGACATCACCGTGGCCTCAGAGGTCATGGCGGTCTTTTGCCTGGCGGAGGATCTGTCCGATCTGAAGGCCCGGCTGGGCCGCATGATCGTAGGCTACACCAAAGGCGGAAAGCCTGTTACCGCCCATGACCTGAAGGCGGAGGGCGCCATGGCGGCGCTTTTAAAGCAGGCGGTGCTGCCCAATCTGGTGCAGACCCTGGAGGGAAATCCTGCCATCGTCCATGGCGGTCCCTTCGCCAACATCGCTCACGGCTGCAGCAGCGTACTGGCCACTCGGGCGGCGCTGCGCCTGGGGGAGTACTGCGTCACGGAGGCCGGCTTCGGCGCGGACCTGGGCGCAGAGAAATTTTTGGACATCAAGTGCCGCGCATCGGGCCTTTGGCCGGACGCCGCGGTGGTAGTGGCCACTGTCCGGGCCCTGAAGCTTCACGGCGGCGCAGAGGATAACCTTTCCCGGGAAAATTTGGATGCCTTGAAAAAGGGCCTGCCCAATTTGCTGCACCATATCAGGACCCTGCAGGAGACCTTTTCCCTGCCGGTGGTGGTGGCACTGAACCAATTTGAAAGTGACACCCCTGCGGAGATCAAGTGGATAGAAAATGCCTGCCGGACGTACGGCGTTCCCGTGGCCCTGTCCCGGGTGTGGGAGCAGGGCGGCGCCGGAGGTGTGGACATGGCACAAAAAATCATTGACCTGACTAAAAGCAGTATAGTAAACGGTATAGCACCCCACTATGCCTATGATAGTAAATCTCCCCTGCGTGAAAAGCTCCTGGCCATCACGCAGCGGGTCTATGGCGGCGCAGATGTCTCCCTCACCCCCCAGGCGGAGCAGGACCTGGCAGAGCTGGAGGGTCTGGGCTTCGGCAGCCTGCCGGTGTGCGTAGCCAAAACGCAGTACAGCCTTTCGGTCGATGCAAAAAAGCTGGGCGCACCAAAGGATTTTACTCTCACGGTCCGCGCCCTGCGTATCAGCGCCGGCGCCGGCTTTGTGGTGGCCCTGGCTGGAAATATTATGACCATGCCCGGCCTTCCCAGGCATCCGGCGGCGGAGAACATCGACATCGCCGGGGACGGACGCATTACGGGCCTATTCTGAAGCTATCGAAAAAATCTTGGATTTCCGCGACAGTATTTTTTTGACATACTGCGGGCGGGCAGGCACGATTAATGTGCCTGCCCGCCCTCAGTATGTCGGCTTTCATTTTTTAAAAAACGCTACCACCACAGCGCCGGGGCCTGCATGGGTTCCGATCACGCTGCCTACGGTCGTGTAGCGGATCTTGTTCAGGTTGCCTTCCCAGATATGGCGGCTGTCCTCAATATATTTCTGCAGCAGCGCGTCGGAGATTCCGCTATAGCCCAGAAGAATCGGCCGACTAAAGTCAATACCGCCGGCCTTGTCAATTTCCTGAATGAGCAGATTGTTTCCCATTTTAGAGCCCCGGGCCTTGCCCAGCAGGTGGATCTCGCCGTCAATGACGGAAAGCACGGGCTTGATATTCAGGATCCCGCCGGCGAAGGCGGCTGTCTTGGAGATGCGCCCGCCCCGCTTGAGATATTCCAGCGTATCTACCAGCGCCACAACAACGATTTTTTTCTTCTCCGTCTCCAAAGTCTCGGCAATCTCCTTTGCGGACATTCCCCCGTCCAAAAGCCGGAACGCAAGCTCCACCAGAATGCCTGTACCCATGGCTGCGCTTGCGCCATCCACGACATAGACATTTTCGTAATCCGCCGCCGCGATCACGGCGCTTTGATATGTGCCGGAAAACTTGGACGCAAGGGTAATGACAACAGCGGCCTCCCCCGCCTGCCTCGCCCTTTCATACTCCTGCGCAAAGGCGCTCGGGGTCGCCTGACTGGTGGTGGGCAGCACATCGCTTTCAATTAGCTTTTCATAAAATGTCTTATGGTCGATGGTCACTCCATCGATGTACTCCTCCCGGCCGAAATGAACGGTGAGGGGCACCGTATATACCCGCGATTTGATCTCGGGGGTCATATCTGCGGTGGAATCAATGATAATCCTGGTCTTCAATTTCGTCATGCTCCTTATTCTTCTCTGCTTTGGGCGATGGTATCCAGACTTCTGCTGATAGCTGAAAGGCTACGGTAAAATGCCGCCCTCTCATCTTCTGTGAGAGTATAGCTGACAGTATCCAGGATCCCCCGGATCCTGTCTGCAATCCGTTTGCCGGCCTCCCGGCCCTTCTCCGTCAGCTGCAGGGGGCTTTTATACCGCTTGGCCCCCTTGCAGGGGCGCAGAATAAACCCATTGGCCTCCAAATAGTCCAGGGCCCGGGAAATGGTTGCCTTATCCTCCTCGCAATGCTCGCACAGCTCCGCCGAGGTCACGCCACCCATCGAATAAATGTAGTACAGGCAGGAGACATGGGCGCTTCTCAAATGATAGGCGGCCATCTCCTGATTCTTTATCCTTCGGATATCGCGGCTGATCCGATTGATCAAAACCGTAAACATCTCAAATCGTTCCTGCATGGCTGCCTCCTGTCTTTATAGATGTTGAAGCTTCAACAAGCGGATTGTATCATATAGATGTTGAAATGTCAACATCTATGTTTGTCCCCCAGTATGAGAGATACAATAGGTATATGAGCTTTGCCATATTCCCGCTTTACAGAAAGCTTCAGGGAGGCTGCGGCAAAGCACAGCCTCCCTGAGAAGGAACCGGTATCAACTTATTCGGGGGATTTCACGAAATGACCCTAAGGAATGTCCCCGATCCTTTGGTGTATTTTACGAAGCTTATTTTCCGGCCAGCGCCCGCTCCAGCCAGATAGCGCCCACATCCATGGCGGCGTACAGGCTATCCTTTTCGGTCTTTTTTACCACCCGGTCCCGGCTCTTGAGGTCCGGCGCAGTGAGCTGAAGCTGCACGGAGACCCGGGTAGCTACATCCATGTCCTTCTCCTTCTTGGTCTCCAAAATCTGCAGCATTACAATGTATTTATCCGCCATGCTGCCATAATAGATCAGGTTGTCCACCCGGCGCAGCGGATGATTTCTATAAACAAGGCCCTCGCCCTTTTTTACATCAGCCATAGTTTAGCAACTCCTTTTCCCATAACATATTGCTTATCATAACACACGGAGAATCGTCTGTCAAATATCCATATGGAAAGCCGGGCCGCGGGTTAGCGCAGCCCGGCTCATAGCGGTTACAGATCCAGATAATTCTTTACCAAGGCCTGCAGCATCTCATCCCGGTCCAGCTTGCAAATCAGCGTCCGGGCGCCGTTATGGTTCGTGATGTAGGTGGGGTCCTCAGAGAGGATGTACCCCACGATCTGATTAATGGGATCATAGCCCTTTTCTTTCAGCGCATCGTATACCGCAGAGAGAATATAGCGCGTCTGCACCTCTCGGTCCTCTGACGTGTTAAATTTGCGGGTAAACTCATCCATAGAAAACACCGCCTTTCCGAATTACCTATTGGATATAGTATATTCTTTTTTATAGTAAAAGTAAAGGGGAATTATTCCACACAGCGGATTTTGGTTAAAGCTGTTCCCCGGGCTAAAAAAATAGGGCTTGTGCTTTTCCGATTTCTATATTATAATGAGATGCTATCATAGATGTTTATAAGCCTGCACAGAAAGGAAGTCTGTTTATGGTTAAAGTCCTTACGGAACAGGGTGAGATCGGCATCAGCAATGCCGTCTTTACCACCATCACCGGCGCCGCCGCCACCAACTGCTTCGGTGTGAAGGGCATGGCCTACCGCAGCATGACCGACGGCATCGTCCACCTGCTGCGCCCGGAGGCTATGAGCAAAGGCGTAAAGGTTATTTATAATGAAGACAACACCGTTTCCATTGAGCTGCATATCATTGTGGAAAACGGGGTGAATATCGCCACGGTCTGCCGCTCCATTATGGGAGAGGTCAAGTATGTGGTGAGCAAAAACACCGGCGTGGAGGTCCGCAGCGTAAACGTATGCGTGGACTCCATCACTATGTGAGCCGGGTAGAAGGAGAAGCTAAATGACAGATAGAATCAGCGGCAGCGCATTCAAGCAGATGGTTCTTTTTGGCGCTGCCTGCATCACTCTGGAACGAGAAGCCATCAACGACCTGAACGTATTCCCCGTGCCGGACGGCGACACCGGCACCAACATGAGCCTGACCATCCAAACCGCCGCCAACGAGCTGAAGAAAAATCAGCCCGTCACCGTGTCTGACGCCGCGTCCATCACCGCCTCCGCTCTGCTGCGAGGCGCAAGAGGAAACTCCGGCGTTATCCTCTCCCTGCTGTTTCGGGGTGTGTCCAAGTATCTCAAGGGCGATGAGGAGGCCGATGGTGTGCAGCTGGCCGGCGCTCTGAAGGAGGGCGTGGCCACCGCCTACAGCGCTGTGATGAAGCCCGCAGAGGGCACGGTGCTGACAGTCTCCCGTCTGGCCGCCGACCGGGCCGCCGAGGCCGCCGAAGAGTGCAACAGCGTGGAATATGTCCTGCAGGAGGCCATCCGCAAGGGTTTGGAGACCTTGGACGAGACCATCGAAATGAACCCGGTGCTGAAAAAGGCCGGGGTGGTGGACGCCGGCGGAAAGGGGTATCTGGTAATACTGGACGGTATGCTGCGGGCCCTGCGGGGTGAGGAGATTCCGGATGTGAGCGAGGAAAAGGCCGAGAGCAAGGCCGATTTCTCCGCCCTCAGCGAGGAGGAGATCACCTTCACCTTCGACACGGTGTTCATTGTGCGCAAATGGGAAAATACCTCCATTGAGCCCCTGCGGGCTTATCTCAGCACCATCGGCGATTGCCTGGTTATCGGCGAGGACGACGATGCGTTCAAGGTCCATGTACACACGGACATCCCCGGTGCGGCCCTGACCGAGGCGCAAAAATACGGCACCTTGGAGCTGGCAAAAATTGAGAATATGCGCACCCAGTATGAAGCCGTGGCCGCCGGGCGCAAGGCTCAAAGCACCGACGACCTGGATCAGGTGGAGCAGGAGCTGGAGAGCATGGAGGAGCCTGCCAACGCTCCGGCGGAGAAGCAGTACGGCTTTTTGGCCGTGTGTGCCGGGGAAGGGCTGGCTACCGCCTTCCGGGATCTGGGCGTGGACCGAATCGTATCCGGCGGACAGACCATGAATCCCTCCACGGAGGCTATTTTGCAGGAGGTAAACCGGACGCCCAGCAAGGTGGTGTTCATCCTGCCCAACAACAAGAACATTATCATGGCCGCCCAGCAGTGCGTGGGACTAACGGAAAAGCAGGTCATTGTGGTGCCCACGGCCACAGTGCCCCAGGGCATCACCGCCATGATGAACGCTGACCTGGAGGGGGACGATCCCCAGGCTATTGCCGACGCCATGGCCCAGGCTGCACAGACTGTGACCACCGCCCAGGTGACCTATGCCGCCCGGAATTCCGACTTTGACGGCTTTGCCATCAACGAGGGGGACTACCTGGCCCTGGAGGATGGGAAGCTCTTCGGCACCGACCGGAGCATCGAGCCGCTGCTTTCGAAGCTGGCGGAGGACGCCAAGGCACGGGATGCGGAGTTTGTGACCATCTTCTACGGCGAGGATGTGACGGAGGAGGACGCCCGGAAGGCTGAGGCCGTCTTTACCGACACCTGTCCCGACGCAGAGGTCAGTGTGCTGGCCGGTGGACAGCCGGTGTACTATTACATTGTGTCCATTGAATAAGATGCAAAAAATGACCCCCGGCGGAGCTTTTCCACCGGGGGCCATTTTATTTGGGAGACGGGAGATGCGGTTTGCCACGGCCAGCGTGTGCGCCGGTCTTGCAATGACAGGCTGCAAGAAAGTGTGTGCAATTGGGCGTCCGAGGCATCGGCTTTTATGGAACGCAAAAAGCGCGGAGCTTTTCACTCCGCGCTCTTCCCTGTTGTTTTTTTCCTGGCGTTACAGGCCGGTCATGGTCTCCATGACGGCCAGCTCCTCCGGGTCCAGGGTCTTTTGCATAGACAGGCCTTCGTCTATATCCAAATCCACGATACGTCCGCTCCGATAGCAGATGACGCGGCTGGTACGGCCCTCGGCCAGGACGCGCACCGCCTCCACGCCCATGCGAGTGGCCATGACCCGGTCGTGGGCCGTGGGGCTGCCGCCCCGCTGAATATGACCCAGAATGGTGACCCGGGGATCCAGGCCCAATTCCTTTCTGATCTGCTCGCCCACAGCCATTCCGCTGGCTGCGCCCTCGGCCACCACGATCATGAAATTTGTCTTGCCGGCCAGGCGGGCCCGGCGGATCTTCTCCACCACCTGGGTGTCAAAATCATACGGCACCTCCGGCACAAGCACCGCCGTGGCGCCCACGGCCATGGCCACATACAGAGCCAGGTACCCGGCCCGACGGCCCATAACCTCCACCACGGCACAGCGCTCATGGGACTGCATAGTGTCCCGCAGGCGGTCGATACACTCCACGGCGGTATTGGCTGCGGTATCAAAGCCGATGGTATACTCGGTGCAGACAATATCCTCATCAATGGTGCCGGGAATGCCCACCACGGCGATGCCATGCTTGCTTAGCTCCTGAGCGCCCCGGAAGGTACCGTCGCCGCCGATGGCCACGATGCCGTCCAGCCCCAGGAGCTTGCAGGTGTTCACCGCCTTTTGCTGGCCCTCCTCCGTGCGGAACTCCTCACTGCGGGCGGTATAGAGCATGGTGCCGCCGCGGTTGATGATGCGGCTGACACTGGCGTTGTCCATCGTCATGATGTCCCCGTTGATAAGGCCGCTCCAGCCCCGGCGGATGCCCACACACTCAATGCCCCGGCCCAAGGCCGCGCGGACCACGGCGCGAATACAGGCGTTCATGCCCGGAGCATCGCCGCCGCTGGTGAGGATGCCGATCCGCTTTACTTCGTTTTCCATACTCACTACCCCTTTCGGAATTCTTTTCTTGGTTTTTCCGATTATAGCATACATTATGTCGGTTGTGAATCTTTTTTTATTGCCGTGGCGGCAGGGGCGTGCTATACTTGATGATGAAAAACCTTTCGGTTTTCCCGCTAAAAGGGATAGAGTCTGCTGCACACATATTTTTACCGCAGAGCGGCAAAGCTCTACATCGGCAGACGAAATGGCAGATCAGGAGGACAAGCATGCATCCGTATTTTGAGGTTTTAACGCCCCGGTGGTTCAAACGGGCCTTTGTCTATACCGGCAGCATCGGGGAGTTTCGGTATCGGTTCGCCAACGACAAGGAGAACAATCTGATTCACACCGCCGTATACACCCATTTCTGCTATGAGGCGGCCAAGGATGTGCAGGAAAAGGATTTTTCCTGGGACGATGAAGGCGTGGAGCAGTTGAAGGCGTGGCTGCAGGAGAAGCTGGAGGAGAATAGCAGCCAATGCCAGTGATGCAGCGCAAGAAGTATAACTGAAAATTAGGGCGGGATGCGGGCATCCCGCCCTAATTTTTTGGGAGATACGGCAAATTTGGGTGAGGATTTTTATTAGTTTTTAACCATTTGAAAATTTTGTTATTATTTTGTAATTTTTGTGTAGCTTTTTTGATAAACTTATGTTATACTACTTTTTGTTAAACCCAGCAACCCAGAATCCTAAAAGGAAGAAGGGAGTTTTCTATGTCCAGAAAGCTCTGCTGCATCTGCCTGGCCCTGTCCGTTTTTATCTCTACGGTATCCATCGCCTACGCAGACAGCACATCTATCACGCATCCCACTGCGGAGGATTACCGGCAGGCTGTAGCCTATTTGGAAACAGCCGGCCTGCAGACCGGCTTTGACTCCGCCCGGACCAGCACCCAACGGCTGTATTCCGCCGACCTGCCTGCAGGCGGTCAGGATGCATCCGTCACGCAGCTGCAATTTATGGCGCTGGATGAAATGGAAGCTGAGCTCCAGGCCCAGCAGGCCGCCCGGGAGCAGGTGGCTGACAACCTGGCCCTGTTGGCACAGTATGACGGCGTGATGCTCAATAGCGATACCACCGTTTACTCCGATGCCGGCGTGACCGCCAGCGACAATGTGATCGAGGGCGACAAGGTCGCAAAGCTCAAGGATATTGACGAATCCGGCAGCTGGTACTATGTGTCCTTCAGCGATTTTTCCGGCTATGTTTCTGCAGACGCCTGCACACCGGTGGATTACGCCGAATATGACGACACCGACGCCGTGCGCACCCAGGCGGAGATCGACGCCTTGGCCAAGACCTCCTATGCCGCCACCTTCGGCTCCGGCGTGGTGCCCGGCGGCAGCTCTCTGCGCAGTGCCATTGTGGATTACGCCTACTCTTTCCTGGGCACACCCTATGTCTACGGCGGCGCCAGCCGCTCCGGCACAGATTGCTCGGGCCTGACCATGCAGCTGTTCGGCTACTACGGCATTTCCCTGGGACACGGCTGTGTATCCCAATACTACGCCAGCCAGCCTATTTCCCGCTCCGAGCTGCAGCCCGGCGACCTGGTGTTCTTCTATGAGGGCATCGGCCATGTGGGCATTTATATCGGCGGCGGCCAGTTTATCCATGCCAGCGACTACGGCGTGGTGGTGGCCTCCCTGTACACCAGCTATTGGTCCGCCTGCTACTACGGTGCAGGCCGGATCTTGGCTAATTAAGGTACATACCGGTTCGCGCTGAGAGGGCGTCCCATCAGGGGGCGCCCTCTTAAAGCTGTCGGAAAAAACTTTGGTTTTTCCGACAAAAGGATCGCAGTCTGCTGCGCGCATAATTTTGCCGCGACGCGGCAAAATTCCACACTGGCAGCCTGAGCGGTATTTTCTCTCACGCACATGTCGCGAGAGAAAATGATTGGACTTCTTTGCCGCCTGCGGGCGGCAAACTCTGCGAGGCTTTTTGATACGCTGAGAGGGCGTCCCATCAGGGGGCGCCCTCTTTTTAGGCTGTATAAATGCATAATTATTCGTATATACAGAATATGCTTTGTGTATTCTGCTATGTTCTTTCGATATTTACACCGTTTTCAACGGTTAGTTTTCACAAAACAGGAAAAATGCATGGATTTTTATGCAAAAAAGTGTTGACATTTATGCAGAGAAGGCGTATAGTATGCATTGTCAAGGGGGGAATACCTCCGCAGCAAACTCCATCTATATACCACACAGTGGATCCTATAGAGCCATTTCAAAAAATAGAAAGGAAAAATGAAGATGAAAAAGTTTGTATCCCTGCTCCTGGCCCTGCTGATGATCGCGAGCCTGGCAGCCTGCGGCAAAAAAGCCAACGACAACAACAACAGCAATGACAGCAAAACCCTGATAATGGGCACCTCCGCCGACTACGCCCCCTTTGAGTTCATGTACAAGGGCGAGGACGGCACCATGCAGTACGGCGGCATCGACGTCTCCGTGGGTCAGTACATTGCCGAGAGCATGGGCAAGGAGCTGAAGGTGGAAAACATGTCCTTCGACTACCTGCTGCCCTCCCTGGTCAAGGGTGACTTCGACATTGTCATCGCTGCTATGGAAGCAGACGGTGACAGACTGAAAAGCGCTGACTTCTCCGATCCCTACTACACCGACCTGCCTCCGGCTATTCTGGTGAAGGCTTCCGACGCCGCTTCCTACAAGACCCTGGCTGACTTCTCCGGCAAGTCCGTGGCTGCCCAGACTGGCACCACCAAGCTGGACATTGTGAACGATCAGCTCACCGGCGCCAACGCCGTGCCCCTGGCCCTGGTGACCGATATGGTCAACGAGCTGGTAAACGGCAAGGTGGATGCCATCCTGGTAGACGGCGCTGTGGCAAAGCAGTACGCCGAAACCAACAAGGACCTGGTTATTGCTGACGCTTCTTCCGAGCTGGGTGCCGCTCAGCCCTACTGTGTAGCCGTGGCCAAGGGCGACCCCAAGGGTCTGCTGCCCGCCATCAACGCAGCCATCGCCAAGATGAACGAGGAGAACAAGCTGGAGAGCTTCATCAGTGCCGCTGATGCTCTGAAGGATGTGTGGCAGGAAGTCACCCCTGAGAATCCCTCCTGAGTTTTCAGAATAACCCCTCTCTCCTTTAACCTACATCATAATGCGTGGTGCAAAGCCGCATAACGCGGCTTTGCACTTTCGCACTGTATTTGAATCCCACTGAAGAAAGGACTGACCGATTATGTGGTGGACTAATCTGTTCAAAGATATGAGCAGCACCAGCTTTTTCAACTTCTCTTTCCTTCCTGCATATACCGGGTACTTCCTGCAGGGCATGGCTTATACCCTGCTGCTGGCCGTAGTATCCGTGGCACTGGCGGTGATCCCCGCCCTGCTGCTGGCCTTAATGAGGCTGAGTAAAAAAAAGGCCATTCAGTGCGTTTCCGGCGCATACATTGCTGTATTCCGCTCCACTCCCCTGCTGGTACAGCTTTCCATTATCTACTTTGGCCTGTTCACTGCGATCTCCATTCCCCGGATCACTATTTGGGGGTTTGTGGATCTGAGCCGTTTCATCCCGGGCGTGGTAGCTCTGGCGCTGAACAGCTCGGCCTATGTGGCTGAAATTTTCCGGGCGGGCATCCTGGCCGTGGACAAAGGACAGACGGAGGCCGCCCGGTCTCTGGGCCTGTCCTCCTGGCAGAGCATGCGCCTGGTGGTGCTGCCCCAGGCTATCAAGAATGTGTTGCCCGCCCTGGCCAACGAGGTGGTGACCATGGTGAAGGAGAGCTCCATCTGCTCCATGCTGGGCATGGCGGAGCTGATGTTCGTGTCTAAGACCGTAGCCACCGGAACCTACATTACGCTGGCACCCTATACCATTGCGGCACTGATCTACTTCTGCATCAACTACCCGGCCTCCAAGGCCATCGAAGCCATTGAAAGGAGGATGCGTCGTGGCGACAAGCAATAAGCTGATCTCCGTACAGCACCTGGTGAAGGAGTACAACCATGGCACCGTGAAGGCGCTGAACGACTGCAGCCTGGACATTGCACAGGGGGAAGTGGTGGCCATCATCGGCCCCTCGGGATCCGGCAAGTCCACCCTGCTGCGCTCTCTGAATCTGCTGGAGGAGCCCACCAGCGGCCAGATCTTTTTTGACGGTGTGAACCTGGCGGATAAGTCTGTGGACATCAACCTGCACCGACAGAAGATGGGCATGGTGTTCCAGCATTTTAACCTCTTTCCCCACAAGACCGTGCTGCAGAACATCACCATGGCACCCCTGGCGCTGAAGAAAAAGTCCCCGGAGGAGGCGCAAAAGCAGGCTATGGAGCTGCTGGAGCGCATCGGCTTGGCGGACAAGGCAAACGAGTATCCCAATATGCTCTCCGGCGGCCAAAAGCAGCGGATCGCCATTGTGCGGGCCCTGGCTATGGACCCGGAGGTGATGCTCTTTGACGAGCCCACCAGCGCCCTGGACCCGGAGATGGTGGGCGAGGTGCTGGACCTGATGCGCAGCCTGGCCAAGGAAGGCATGACCATGGCGGTGGTGACCCATGAAATGGGCTTCGCCCGGGAGGTCGCCGACCGGGTGGTGTTCATGGCCGAGGGCAAGATCCTGGAGGAGGGCAGCCCCGCAGAGCTGTTCGACAGCCCCAAGGATCCCCGGCTGCAGGATTTCCTGAGCAAGGTGCTGTGATTTGATCATGAAAGATGCTCTCCTTTCAGGGGAGCATCTTTTTTCTTGCAGATTTTTTTCGATATTTGTAGACTTTGCCCCGATTTTTGTATATAATAAATAAGATTCTGCGTTTTGTTTAGGAGGAGGAGCCAATGGCCTCATTAAAAGAAGAAATTTCCCGGCGGCGGACATTCGCCATCATTTCTCACCCGGACGCCGGTAAAACTACATTGACGGAGAAATTCCTGCTCTACGGCGGGGCTATCGCCCAGGCCGGTGAGGTCAAGGGCAAGCGCGCCCGGGCCGCCACCTCCGACTGGATGGAGATTGAGAAGCAGCGCGGTATCTCTGTTACCTCGTCGGTGATGCAGTTCCGCCACGATGGCTTCTGCATCAATATTCTGGACACCCCCGGCCATCAGGACTTTTCCGAGGATACCTACCGCACCCTTATGGCCGCTGACAGCGCTGTGATGGTCATTGACGGGGCCAAGGGCGTGGAGCCCCAGACCCGGAAGCTCTTCAAGGTCTGTGCCCTGCGGCACATCCCCATTTTTACCTTTGTGAACAAGATGGACCGGGAGACCCGGGATCCGCTGGAGCTGTGTGAGGAAGTGGAACGGGAGCTGGGCATTGCCACCTACCCCGTGAACTGGCCCATCGGCTGCGGCAGAGAGTTTAAAGGGGTGTACGACCGAGAGAAAAAGCGCATCCTTCATTTCACCGACGCAGGCCATGCCCAAAAAGCCGCCGTCACCGAGGCGGAGCTGGATGATCCCGCCCTGCCGGAGCTTATTGGCGAGAAGCTCACGGGTATCCTCCGGGACGATGTGGAGCTGCTGGGCGCTGGGGCGGAGTTCGACCTGGAGGCCGTGCAGTGCGGCAAGCTATCCCCCGTGTTCTTCGGCTCGGCCCTGACGAACTTCGGCGTGGAGCCGTTTTTGGAGTCCTTTTTGCGCATGACCACGCCGCCCCTATCCCGGGAGAGTGACGAGGGCGTGGTGGACGCTTTCTCCCCGGATTTTTCCGCCTTTGTGTTCAAGATTCAGGCCAACATGAACAAGGCCCATCGGGATAGATTGGCCTTTATGCGCATCTGCTCCGGGAAATTTCAGCGGGATGCGGAGTATTATCATGTGCAATCGGGCAAGAAGATGCGGCTGTCCCAGCCCCAGGCCATGATGGCCGCCGAGCGGGAGATCGTAGACGAGGCCTATGCCGGAGATATCATCGGCGTGTTCGACCCGGGTATCTTCTCCATCGGGGACACCATCACCGTGCCGGGGAAGAAGTTCCGCTATTCCGGTATCCCGTCCTTTGAGCCGGAGCTGTTCCGCTCCGTATCTCCCAAGGACACCATGAAGCGCAAGCAGTTTATAAAGGGTGTGCAGCAGATCGCCCAGGAGGGCGCCATCCAGATCTTCAAGTTCCCCGGCAGCGGCTATGAGGACATTGTTGTGGGCGTGGTGGGCTCCCTGCAGTTCGACGTGTTTGAATACCGTATGCGCAGCGAATACGGCGTGGAGCTGCGAATGGAGGGCCTGCCCTACAGCCACCTGATCCGCATCAAGAGCTACGAAGGGGACTACCAGGATGTGACCCTGTGCACCGACTCCCGGGTGCTGCAGGACTTCAAGGACCGCTACTTTATCGCCTACTGCGGGGCGTGGTCCCTGGGTTTCCTTACCAAGCACAACCCCGGGCTGGTGCTGGACGACCAATTGAGCGTTTGAGAATTTGATAGAACTACCCCGGCAAATGCAATCATTTGTCGGGGTAGTTTGTTGGTGCGGCGGAGCGGGACGATGTGTGCATCGTCCCCTGCGGAGGAGTGTGAGGTCAGGGCGTATCTATGATGTCGTAGATGTCATCCAGAGGGAGCTCGGATTTGTCAGCGAAGATCAGGCGGCAGTTTACCCGGTCAATGGCATGAAGGGAGCCAGTATGCTGCAAATACGCGCCGCCGGCCTTCCGGTCATCGGGACGGAAATAGGTGACAGTGACGGTGGGCTTTTCGGCCAGGCGGCACTCCAGTTGCCGTAAGATAGCGTCCAGACGGTGCCGCTCCTCCTCGCCGCGCTCTATGCGGCGGTCTGTGAGTCGGGCGGTTTCGCCGATGGCGTCCTCGTAGCCCGCCAGGGCCCGGAAGGAGGAAAACTGCGCCGCCCGGTCCCGCATGGACATGGGCGGATGCTTTTCCGAGCGGTGGTGGGGCAGGTGCAGAATATCATCATATGCGCCCATATGGTCCTCCCTTCTCATGCCTTATGGCCGCCGATCTGCCGGTTTCGCTGGGCAGCGGTGGCCCCCTCTTCATAATTCATACCCTTCAAAATGGCGTTTTTCCCGTACTTATTTTTAATATGCAGCACTGCCTGCTGCAGCTGCCTTTCTCGTTCCAGAGCCTCCTGCTCTGCCGCCTGCTGCTTTTCCCGTGCTTCGTAATCCGCAAACAGGTCCAGCTGCTCCGGCTGAGGGGCGGTGGGGACCAGCTCCTCCGCTATCACCTGCTCAGCCACCAGGTACATCCGCCGCACCGGCAGGCGTGGATCCACGATGCGGTCAAAGAGGGTCATGGCGGCGTCGATGATATAGCGAGAGGAGGCGGTGAGACAGGGCAGATGCTCCGTGCCGTGGGCGGGCTTGGGGATGCTGCGGCCATAGGGATCGGTGGTCAGGGGTCCGGTATAGCCATCGGTGCGGCCCGCCCGGTCGTAGCCCACGGTGAGTACCAGCTGCCGGGCCACCACGCGCTTTTGCACCAGGTCCAGGGCCAAGGCGTCCGCCATCTCCCGGACTACCAAACGGGCCTTATCCGCCGGATACGGGCAGGAGAGCACCTGACCCGCGCCCATGGAGCTTTTCTCCGGGCGATAGCCCTTGATATCCGCCAGAGTCACCGGCTCCCACCCCCAGGCGTGGTCGATGAGCAGCTCCGCATTCACACCGAAAAGGCGGTAGAGCAGGTCCTCGTCCGTCAGAGATCGCCGGGCCACATCCCCCAGGGTGTACATGCCGTTGGCCTCCAGCTTTTTGGCGTAGCCCTTGCCCACTCGCCAAAAATCCGTCAGGGGTCGGTGGGACCACAGCTTCTCCCGGAAGCTCCGCTCATCCAGCTCCGCAATCCGGACGCCGTTTTTATCCGGTTTTATATGCTTGGCCCCCACATCCATGGCCACCTTACATAGAAAAAGGTTGGGCCCAACGCCTGCCGTGGCGGTGATGCCTGTTTCCTGCAAAACCGCAGCCATAAGCTTGCGGGCAAAGCCCCGGGCGTTCAGGCCGTACAGAGGCAGGTAATTGGTGGCGTCGATGAACACCTCGTCAATGGAGTACACATGGATGTCCTCCGGAGCCACATAGCGCAGGTATATCTGATATATTTTGGTGGAAATTTCCATGTAATACGACATACGGGGCGGGGCCACGATATAATCCAGGGCCAAAGAGGGATCCGAACGGATAAGCCGGTCATCGTACTCCCGGACATACAGCCTGTGCTGCGGATAGGCCCGCTGGCGCTGTTCATTCACAGCGGCCACCTTCTGCACCACCTCAAACAGCCGAGCCCGGCCGGAGATACCGTAGCCCTTTAGGGACGGGGACACAGCCAGGCAGATGGTCTTTTCCGTCCGGGCGGCATCCGCCACCACCAGGTTGGTGTGCAGAGGGTCCAGCCCCCGGGCCACGCACTCCGCCGAGGCATAAAACGACTTTAAGTCGATGGCCACATATACTTTTTCCGCCACGGTCTCCCCTCCCCTCTTTGATCTTTTTCTCTATTGTACAGGATAGAACATCTGTTTGCAAGTGCAAAGTGCAAAGTGCAAAAAAACGGCTCCCACCTGTTTGGTGAGAGCCGACAGGCCCTTGATAAGGATACCGGTTTCAGCTTTTTCCGTGGATAGCGGTCCCGCACTTGGGGCAGGTGATGATAATCTTGCCCTTACCCCGGGGTACACGGCAGACAGTGCGGCAGTTTGGGCAGGTGAAATACTTATGCTCCTTGTCCGCGCTGCGGGCCCGACCATTCTTGATGGGGTTCACGACCTTGGCGAGAAACCAGGCATTCTCCCTGCGCCGCTTGGGCAGATTCCTGGAGAACATGCGAAACAGGATCCACACCATCAGCAGGAAAACCGCCGTGGATAGAATTGTGTGGACCGTCTCGCTGCTGTATTTTACAAACAGGTTCACGGTGTTGAGCACCAGCAGCAGCACCAGCGACGCCCAGCCCAGCTGGTCGGAGCCGTTGCGCCCGTACATAAAGCGGGAAAGCGCGTTGCCCAGTTTTTGGAAGAAACTCATAGCGATGCCTCGATTCCTGCGGGGGATTTTCACCTGAATTATTTTACAGGAAAAGGGCCGCCAGGTAAAGGGTGATTTTACAAAGTTTACAAATTTGTTACGAATTTTTTCGTCGGAGCGCTTTACTTTCACGAACTAAAATAGTAAAATGAGAGAGAATTATAAAGGAGGGCAAACGCCATGCTGCATCCTGCCAAATCAAAAATCGCCACCAAGCAAAAGAGCGACCTGCTGTATAAGGCCATTTTGATGCTGGAGACCGAGGAGGAGTGCTACAACTTCTTCCAGGATCTGTGCACCATTTCGGAGATGCGCTCCATGGAGCAGCGCTTTGAGGTGGCCAAGCTGCTCAACGAGGGCATGATCTACAACGACATTCTGGAGCGCACCGGGGCCTCCAGCGCTACCATCAGCCGGGTGAATCGGTCCCTGCTGGGCGGAGCCGGAGGCTACGAGAGCATCCTGGAGAAAATGAAGGAGAGCGGCGAGGAATGAACGCTTACCAGGGCCTGGCCGGGGCTTATGACTCCCTCACCGGGGATGTGGAGTACGAAAAGCGGGCGGATTACTTGGAAAAGCTCTTTACCCGCAGCCGCATCTCGGTACACACAGTGCTGGACCTGGCTTGCGGTACCGGCACCATGACCTGGCTGCTCACCGGCCGGGGCTATGAGATGATCGGTGCGGACGCCTCCGAGGAAATGCTGGCCGCCGCCATGATGAAAAGCGGCAGCGTACCGGGCATCGCCCCCATCTTCCTGCACCAATCCATGCCCAAGCTGGATCTGTACGGCACTGTGGACGCGGCCATCTGCTGCCTGGACAGCCTCAACTACCTCACCTCCCCCGCCGACGTGCAGCGGACCTTTCAGCGGCTGCATCTGTTCATCGCCCCGGGCGGGGAGCTGATATTCGATGTGAATACTTTGGATAAGTTTCAAAGCCTGGACGGCCAGGTGTTTCTGGATGAGACGGAGGAGAGCTACTGCGTGTGGCGCACGGAGTTTCGGCGAAGCATCTGCACGTATTGGGTAGATCTGTTCCGCAAGGGAACGGACGGACGCTACCGCCGGGATACGGAGCTGCACCGGCAGCGGTACTACGCCCCGGAGGAGCTGACAGGCTGGCTTCGGGAGGCCGGGTTCGGGAACATCCGCGTGTACGGTGATTGCCGCCTGCGCCGGCCCAAGGACGGCGAACAGAGGATCTATTTCTGCTGTACGCGGGAGTAATTTTTTTGCGGGGCGGGGTAACCACGCCCCGCTGCACATTATATTAACAGTAAAGGAATTTTCATGCTATGAGCGATAGAATTGTCAGAGCCATCACCTCCGATGGCATGGTCCAGGCGGCGGCCATCAGCAGCCGCGACCTTACCGAGCGCGCCCGGCAGATCCACAAGACCCTGCCCGTGGCCACGGCGGCCCTGGGCCGCACTTTGGCCGGCTGCGCCATGATGGGCAACGCCTTAAAGGGCCAGGGCGCCAGCCTGACCTTGCAAATTAAGGGCACCGGCCCTCTGGGCACCATTCTGGCCGTGTCTGACCCGGCGGGCAACGTCCGGGGTTATGTGGCCAATCCCCAGGTGGACCTGCCCCTGCGGCCCGACGGCAAGCTGGACGTGGGCACGGCGGTGGGCGCCCAGGGCGGCACCATGACCGTTATCAAGGACCTGAACATGAAGGAGCCGTATGTGGGCACCGTGGACCTGCTGGGCGGCGAGATTGCCGAGGATATTGCCAGCTATTTTGTGGAGTCAGAGCAGATTCCCACAGCCTGCGGGCTGGGAGTGCTCATTGAGCGGGACCAGAGCGTCCGGGCCGCCGGAGGCTATCTCATCCAGCTGATGCCCGGGGCCGACGAGGACACCATCACCAGGGTGGAGGGCGGCGTCTTGGCGGCGGGGAATGTGTCCGCCATCCTGGACAAGGATCCGGATCCGGAGCATCTGCTGAAAACGGTTTTGTCCGACTTTGATGTGAAGATTCTGGAGTCCGATCCGGTGGAGTATAAGTGCTATTGCAGCCGCGAGCGGGTGGAGCGGGCGCTCATTTCCCTGGGCGCGGAGGAGCTGAAAAATATCCTCCGGGAGCAGGGCTCCTGCCAGATGACCTGCCAGTTCTGCGATGCGGTGTACAGATTTGACGGCCCCGAGCTGCAAAAGCTCATTGATACCATCGATTGATAAGGGTAGACACGCCTGTCAGCGCGCCTTTGCGGCGCTTTTTGTCCTTCTCACCTTGACGGGCGTCAGCCCGCCTGCGGCTCAAAAGCCAAAAATCTCTCGGAAATCCTTCGCTGACAGGTGCGAAGCAGTTTTGTCGCGCAGAAATGTGTCTAGACAAGGAAAGGTCCGCAGGGAATACTTGTCGTATTTCCAAGGGAATTGACGCAGTATGGACGCATTTCTGCCCGTCAAAACCGTGTCTGCCCTTGTCAATTGATGGTAGTTTGGAGACAAAAAAATAATTGGCAAAATATGATTTTTGGTGTTGACAACTGGGCATATTTTCGGTATAATAAACCCTGTCGTTACGAGTGGAACGGCTAAACCGGGAGCATAGCTCAGCTGGTTAGAGCACCTGCCTTACAAGCAGGGGGTCACTGGTTCGAGTCCAGTTGTTCCCACCAAAAATAAGGCCAAGTAGTTCAGTTGGTTAGAACGCCAGCCTGTCACGCTGGAGGTCGTGGGTTCGAGCCCCATCTTGGTCGCCATATGCCTCTGTAGCTCAGTTGGTAGAGCAGCGGACTGAAAATCCGCGTGTCGTTGGTTCAACTCCGACCGGAGGCACCATTTGCGGGCGTAGCTCATCTGGTAGAGCGCGACCTTGCCAAGGTCGAGGTAGCGAGTTCGAGCCTCGTCGCCCGCTCCAAATACAGAGAGGACTTCGGTTCTCTCTGTCATTCGGTGACATAGCCAAGTGGTAAGGCAAGGGTCTGCAAAACCCTCATTCCCCGGTTCAAATCCGGGTGTCACCTCCAACGAAAAACCCTGTAATCTCAACGGTTACAGGGTTTTTATTATGCCATTTTTAGGGCGTATACCCCTTAGTTTACCCCTTACAGATTTTTATACCCCATTTAGGAGCCGGAAACGCTCTTTATAAACTGCTCCATTCGGGCGGCGCTGGCCTGCTTCATTTGCTCGGTCACATGGCCGTAAACATCCAGGGTAAAGGCGGCGGTGGCGTGGCCGAGATTGCCCTGCACGGTCTTGATGTCATCCCCGGAACGGATGGCGGCGACGGCATAACTATGGCGGAGATCGTGAAAGCGAGCGTCCGGCCTGCCGATGGACGCGGCGGCCCGTTTGAATGCCCTGTAAAGGGTGGGCTTTGTCAAATGCCGCCCCAGTTCATCCGTAAATACAAGGTCACTTTTCTGCCATAGTGCCCCGGCCATAAGCTGCTGTTTTGTCTGCTCGGTTTTCCGATGCTTCAGCCGCTCCATGACGAAGGGGGCGGCTGTGATGGTGCGGGTCTTACTGTTTTTTGTGGGGACCAGTTGATAGGCGGACATCCCCGCCTCCTGGTGCAGCTGCATTTGCTTGTTGATGGTCAGGGTGCCGGTGCTGAAGTCCACGCAGTCCCAGGTGAGGCCCAGCAATTCCCCTTGCCGCATGCCGGTGAACAGGGTCACAAGGAACGCATCCTCAAACGGGGTGTCCCGGATTGCCTGCATGAAGTCAGCTATTTGCGTTTCGTCCAGGGGCTTGATCTCCTGGCGCTGGATCTTGGGCAGCTTGCAAAAATCACCATCCGCCGGATTCAATGGTATATAACGATTTACGACCGCCTGCCGCAGCGCCCCATGCAGAACGCCGTGAACATTCTTCACGGTTTTAGGGGACAGCGGCGCGGATTCGTAGACCGTCTCCCCTCCCCTTTTGATGGCCTTGCCGTCTTCGTCCCTCTTCGGCACCTTCTTGCCGCTGGTAAGTAGGGTATTGAAAAACTTCTGCACCGTGTGGGTGTCCAGCTCCTCCAGCTTGACCGCAGCAAGATATGGCTTGATATGCAGCCGGATGTCATCCTTGTAAATTTTAACGGTGCGGGGCTTCACGCCCTCCAAATAGGTATCCGTCCAAATGTCCAGCCACTCCCCCAGCGTCATTTTGCAGGGCTCCCGGTAGGCTTTGTTATCCACCGCCGCCACAGCCTGCGCCAGCTTCTGCCGGACCTCCTTTTGGGTCTTTGCATAAACGGACTTGCGGATGGGCTTCCCGGTGCCGGGATCATGCCCGGCCACAAAGCGGGCTTCCCATGTGCCGTCCGCCCGCTGCCGAATGCTCCCCGCCCCCTGGGCGGCCCTGGTATTTGATTTTCTCGGCATTGCATCTCCTCCTGTTTTTTGTATAAACCGCCCTCGGTGCGTCGGCACTGGGGCGGTTATTTATTTAGCACGCTCCACTTCATCAAGCATTTCAGAAAATTCGCGTTCAATTCCCGTTCTTAGCATGTCAATCCATTCTGATTTGGGCAAAACAACGAACAAATCCCCGCTTTTTTCTTCCACAATATCTTCCATATCTTGCCGGAGCCTTTCAAGGCCTTGAGACGCATCGGTTCCAATCTCGCATTGTGCCCAAACGGATTTTTGATAATTTTTATATTCTTCAACTAAGGAGTTTACTGCAAAACAAATCCACTCAAACGATTCCCTTTCATAAAGCAACCTTAACCCGTTTAAAACGCCAGGTTTTATATCCGGCTCAGATTCTTCCAAACATTTTAGCCATTCGCAGAATGATTCAGACAAGCCATATTCTTTGCATACTGAAAGCGCATTTACATCGGAGGTAGTCATATCCGTCCTGCACAAAAGATAATCCGTAGATACGCCATAAAAGTCTGCAAAGCAATTCAAATATTCGGCATTCATTTTAAGATTTGCGCAGGATTCCGCCCTGCTGTGGTGTTCGTCATCAATTTCGTAATTCATTAGACTTGCGCGGCTGATTTTAATGTCGTATATGCGCAAGAGCTCAGCTGATAGTTTGGCATGGGATAATTCCTTCGATGTGCGCAGCTTTTTCAGCCTCCGAGCCATTTTGAAAGACTGTTCTTTTCGGTCCATAAGCTCCTCCATTCAAGAGTATAATAAAATACACCACAACTAACTGGATGTTGAATAGATTTTACTTTATTGTACTTGTACAAAAGTTCGACATGTAGTATAATTAAATCATCATTAAACTGATGATAGCACATTAAATTATACATGTCAAGGAGGTATTGAAAATGGAAAACTCTGCACTGCGGCGGCTGGCGCGTGCGAACGGTGTCCCCCTGTGGAAAATCGCGGCTCAAATTGGCATCAGCGAGCCTACGATCACACGATGGATGCGCTTCCCTTTGCCGGAGGATAAGCGGGCGAGAATCGAGCAGGCTATTTCTGCCCTCAGCCAGGAGGTGGAATAATGAATGGCGAATTGCCCCCCCTGGCTTATAGCCCAGCAACGGCGGCGAAGGTCGCGGAGGTTTCTCGCCCGACAATTTACCGTTGGATGAAGATTGATGGTTTCCCGGTCTTCCGTATAGGCGGATGCACCCGTATTCCGGCGGAGGCGTTCAGCCGCTGGCTGAATGAAAAGGCCGGGCAGGTCGAAAGGGCGGTGTAAATTATGGGAATTGTAAAGGAAAAACATCCGGGCTGGTTTAAGATGAAGATCGAGCGCAGGCAACTTATAAAGCAGCTTCCGCCGGAAACGGCGGTAAATGTCCTTCTTGCTTGCTGGGACTATCTCGAAACTTGCGAAATTCCCGATAATTTGCAACCAATGGAAAAAATTGCTTTTTCAGCCTTTTTCCCCGATATGGAAGAGGCATGGAAGCGATACGAACAGCGAGTAAGCGCAAGAAAGGGCAAATCGATCGATATCGAATGATATCGACCGATACCGAGCGAGACAGAAGAAGAAACAGAAACAGAAACAGAAACAGAAACAGAAGCAGAAACAGAAGCAGAAACAGAGGGTAAAAGGGGTAAAAGGGAATGACATACGTCATTCAGAGAGTGTATAAGGGAGCGCATGATGCGCTCATCCCCGCCCGTTTTTAATATCCGCTTTTCTTTGTTTTTGTAAAAGGGTTTGAATGGGAAGAAGGTGTTTACTTGCTCTTTGACTTCGAGAAATTCGCCAGGATCACCGCCAGCGTGTTCCCTGGTGGGCCTTATAGCCTGGAGGAAACATTAGCGGTGTTTTGGCACTACTTCGAGAGGTACGAGGCATACATAGGGGAAGCACATCCGCCCATCAAGGCCAGCCAAATTGTGAAGCTGTCCCGGCTCATGCCTTATCTATACGCGGAGGACATCGGGCTAAACTGCTGCGAGATCGAGCCTTACCAGTACCCGGACATAATCCGGCGGCACTTTGAAACCAGCTATAGGGATTGCGATTATAATATAAACCATTTCTTCAGCGGGAAAATTCGGGAATTAAGATTAAACGAGGGGCTGCATTGAAAGGAGTGAAAGACACGAGCGGGAAAGCATCACAGCGAAAAGGCGCAGACGGTGAAAGGGAGCTTGCCGCCGTTCTCCGTGAATATGGGTACGAGATCAAGCGCGGCGGCTCCTTGTCGTTTGGTGAGGTGCCCGACCTTGCAGGCTTGCCGGGAATACATATCGAGTGTAAGCGCTGCGAGCAAGTCCGGCTTTCCGAGTGGATGAAGCAGGCCGAAAGGGATAGCCAACATTTCAAGGACGGTCTACCCGCCGTATTTCACCGCCGAAGCCGCGAGGTGTGGCGCGTAACAATGAACCTCGAGGATTTTATGAAGTTCTATATTCGATCGAATCAAGAAACAAAGAGCAATAATTGCCCCACATTGGGCATTTGAAAAGAAAGGAAAAGATTATGAGTAAAATCATTCAAATCATCCCCGCTCCGGACAATATGCGCTATGGGTTTAACGGCTGCGCAGAATCCCCCGTTGTTTGCCTGGCGCTTGTTGAGTGCGGCGACGGAGAACGGGAAGTTCATGCAATGGGGCTAACAAACTGCGAGATTATCGAAGATGTAACAGAAGCTGGCGCGGCTTTGGTGATGCCGTAATGTCAGAGAAGCCATAGACAGAAAGGGGGCATTTACAGCTTTGTCAAAGAAAATTAGAGACGAAACCATTATTGATGCGCTGCTAATCTCCGCAACGGTGCGGAGCGCGGCGGCAAAGCTCGGAATCAATGAACAGACGATTTACCGCCGGAAACGCGACCCCGATTTTATGCAGAAATACAATGAGGCGCGTAGGGAACGGACAGCGGCGGCTCGGAATGCGCTGCAGGAGCGGGCGCACGCCGCAGCGAACACACTGGCAACGATTATGCAGGATAAAAATGCGCCCGCGCAGACCCGTGTAAGTGCCGCAGCGGAGATTTTGCGCCAAACTATAAAATATACAGAGATCACAGACATCATGCAGCAGCTTGACAAACTTGAGGAATGGAGGCGCGAATGTGAACAGCAACATTAAGGGCAGGATTGACCGCCTGGCGCAAGACGCAATGAGGATCACTTGGAAACCGCACTTGCTGCTTCTAACCGGCCAGGAAAACGAATACAAGCTGGAAGTCCACGAGTGGAACGGTGTACCGGGCAGCGCACGAGATGGAAGCCACACAAAAACATACACCTTCCCCGATAAAGAGTCGGCAAAGGTCTTTGCGGGGGAGATGGAGGAATACTGGCGCAAGAAATATTCGCTGGTGTCGTCCGACCTCCTGCTGCTTGATTTGACGATCCCAGCGGGAAGAAAAAATTAACAGAAAGGGAATTATTTTACCATGAACATTAACGCAAATATCGAAACCGCCGAGAGTGTGAGAGAAAAGGCAAAGGCCGCTTTGGGGCTTGACTTGAGCAGCGCCCTTGACCTTGTGAGCCGTAGCGACTATGACAGCGAGGAGGCATATCTGGACGCGGCTACAAAGGCCGAGCTGGAACGCAGCAATCCCGAATACCGATCTATCCGCAGCCGCCTGAAAGCTGAACTGCGGCAGCGCACGGAGCAGGAGGAGCGCAAAGCGCAAGGCGAGGCATACAAGGCGATTCGTGCCAGTGTGAGCCTCGACAGCGTAGATCAGAAGAACATCGACACGGAGGCCGCAGACCTCGCCCGCCGTGACCTCGCAGCCGGCCGCATTTCCGCTTCTGCGCTGGGTGCAACGATTGAGCAGTACGCCCGTGATCTGAGCGAGAAGAAAAAGGACAGCAAGGCCAGCAATGCCCTTTTCAACGCCATGTTGCGCGGGCAGATGTAACAAGAACATATTTCAAAGGAAATCAATAAATGAGAGAAACAACGATCCATTGGATGAATGATGAAAAATGCGCCGATGTTTCCACCTGCGATCCACGGCTGATTGCACAGATCGAGGGCAACGGCGGCAAGCCGATTGCGCAATACCGGGATGGAAGCCGGGAATACCGGATTCCCGTTGAGCTTGTCCAAATCACAAAATAAAAAGCACGGGGCTGTTTTGACAGCTCCGGCAGAAAATACAAAAAGGAGAATTTTTCTATGCGAGAGCTTACATTTGATACCGGCGTACAGAAATACACCGTCAACGGCGTGGAGGATGTGTTCCGCATCAATCCCACGGACACGGAGTTTATCGGCCGCCTGTCCGACGCGTTTGAAACGCTGAACGGAATGTGGAAAAATCGCGGCGACACCGTGGAAGAGGATATGAAAAGCGATGACCTGAAGCAGATTGTCAGCGGTATGCGCAAGATGGACGGGAAAACCCGACAGACCATCGATGCTCTGCTGGGTGAGGGCGTTTCCGAGCAGGTTTTTGGGAGTGTCAGCACTTATGCCCTGGTGGATGGATTCCCCGTGTGGGCAAACTTCCTACTCGCTTTGATGGAGGACTGTGACAAAGCTTACCAGCGGGAGCGTAAGCTTTCCAATCCCCGGCTGGAGAAGTATCTGAAAAAATACAGGAGAACGCTATGAGGTGGTAAGCTATGCAGCTACAAACTAACACGGACGGAGCGGTTGTAATTTCCGTAAAGTGTGACACAAAAGATGCCGGCAAAGAGCTGGAAAGACTACAAAAGAAGCTTAAAAAAGCGGAGGATGCCTATTCCGACAAAACATCCCGGCGGGACGCGGCAAAAGCCGCGCTGGACAGCAAGCGGCAGGAGCTGGCAGAAACGGAGCGCACGATGCAGCGGCTTCGGGACGAGACAAAGAGCCTCGAAAGCTCGCTGAACCCATATACATCCACGGAAAATCTTGGCCCGGAGGAGTTCATCCGGCGCAGTGAGGTGCTGTCACAGTGTAAGGCGCAGATCGCGGAAATGGAGGAGCTGCAGAAAAAGCAGAGCAAAGAGGCGGAAACCCTGGATAAAAAATATAGGGATATTGAGCAATCAACGAAGAAAGCCGCCGAAAACCTTGCGCAGGTGAAAAAGGAGGCGGGCGCCGCTGTTTCAAAGCTACGCGGGACAAGCGTTGTGGAGAAAGCGTCCGTTTATGCCCAAAAGCTGGGCGCAAGCATAAAGAACATCGCAAAGCGCGCCCTTGTGTTCTCGGTGATTGCGGCAGCTTTCCGAAAGCTGAAGGATCTTATGAGTGCAGCTGTGAAGCAGAACGACGAAGCGTCGGCGGCCTTTGGGCGGCTGCGCGGTGCGCTGCTCACCCTCGCCCAGCCCGTTATCGAGGTCATCCTCCCGGTATTTACGGCACTTGCAAATATTATTGCGAAGATCATCAATGTGGCGGCAAGGCTCATTTCTGCGCTTTTTGGCAAGTCCTTTTCCCAGATGAGCAAAAACGCGGCGGGGCTGTATGAGCAGTCGGAGGCCATCGATTCCGTCGGGAAATCCGCAAAGAACGCAAACAAATATCTTGCTCCGTTTGACGAGCTAACGGTTATGAGCGGCGCGGGCAGCGCGGGCGGCGGAGGTTCGATTACTCCGAGCTTTGACGGCATGGAAAGTGCTTCGCCGCTGCTGGATGTGTTGTCGGGCAAGCTGCAAACCATCGGAACCATTGTGGGGGATATATTTACAGATGTGAAGGGGCTGTTTGAAAAGCTCCTGTCGGGCGATTTGGGCGGCGTTCTGGAGCAGGTGGTGAAGATCGACGGCCACATCCGGGAGCTTATCTCCGAGATGGTGCTTTTCGTGGGCGAAGCGGTAGGCGGCATCATCGATTGGGTGATTGAGAAATTCAATCTTGCCGGAACACCTATCGGGGATGCTCTAACGGCGATCAAGAACATGGTCATGGACGAGGCAACATTCATTTCCGCGCTGCTCATGGGAGATTTCGAGCAGCTAAGCGAGTCCCTGTCCTCGTTCCTGGCAAATGCGCAGAATCTGCTCTTTTCGCTGATTGTCGGGGCGAAGGGGATCATAGACAAGTTTATGACATGGCTGGACAAAAAAACCGGCGGCAAGTTCCACGGGATCATTGAGTTTATCAAAACAGAATTTAGCTGGCTCTTCAGCTTTGTGAGGGATTTAGCCGGAGCAGCCTTTGCGACCCTTAAAGAGATTTTGGGCGGGATCATCGATTTTATCGCGGGCGTTTTTACAGGCGATTGGGAACGGGCATGGAACGGCATCAAGCGAGTGTTTACCGGCATTGCGACAGCCATCGCCGGGGTTTTCGCCAGTGTGCTGAATGTCATCATCCGCGCCATAAACTGGATCATTGCCCAAATCAACAAAATCGACATATCGGTTCCCGATTGGGTGCCGTTCATAGGCGGGAAAGGGATCAATCCCAACATTAAGCCGCTGAAGGAGTTCCAGATTCCCCGCCTTGCGCGAGGTGCAGTCCTCCCCGCAAACCGCGAGTTTTTGGCGGTGCTGGGCGATCAGAAGCATGGCACGAACATCGAAGCTCCCGCAGATTTGATCCGGCAAATCGTCCGGGAGGAAGTCGGAAAAACTTCCGGCGGTGACACTCATGTAACAATCGTGCTTGACAGCGTGGACGGAAAGAAGCTGTTCGACACCATCGTGAGGGAGAATAACTCTGTAATTCGCGCAACGGGCGCAAGCCCGCTGAAGGTATAAGGGGAGGAGGTGAGAATATGGCCAGCTTGTTCGATATTATGAAGCAGCGTGTGGATGATGTTGTGGGTAAGGTGATCGATGTAACGGCATCCGCCGTAGAGGACACAGAGGAAAGCAATACTGCGGACGACGCAGAGTGACCCACCGAAAAAGGCTCACAGGGCGATCCTGTGAGCCTTTTGCTTGCAGATAATATTTCTTGCTTTTCGCTGCTTTCCGTGCTATTCTGTCGATAGCCCTTTATGGGCTGGGTGCTGCACGAACGGCAGGCGGTTAGTCACACCACCCGAAAGGGGGTGCTGTCTATGCGTATCACACTACATATCGGACGGTTCACCGTGACGATCATTGTGAAAAGCAGAAACCGCCACCGGGCAGGGTGACGGTTTCCATTTTGGTAAACTTGTAGATCCTCCGGGCTAACCGCTTGTCGCAGCACCCTTTTTCTATTTCCATTATAGCGGTTTTCCCCGCCTTGTCAAGTCTCGGATTCCTCCGGGGCTTTTTCTTTCGTCCTCATTGCTTGCATAACCTTGTCGCGTTGCGCCTGCGTTTCAACCGAACGGCTAACAAACGCGGGAACCGTTTCCCCGGCTCTCTGTGCGGCCTCCTGAGCCGTTTTAAGTGCGGCAGGGGTAAGGATAGCCCCCTCGCCTTGCGGCGCTCCTGCGGGCTGCTGTGGGCTTTCTCCCATAGCTTCACCAATGGTGCGATTGATAAAGCCGTTTACGCTTTCGCCGGTCTGCGCTGCGAATGTCTGTATTTCATCTTTCCGGCCTTTTGGCATCCGCACAAGAACTTTGTCGTATGCCTTGTCTTCATATCGCTTGATGCTTTCGTAACTATTTTTTCCGCCCAATGCTTTCACCTCCTTGCAACAGATTATATATTAAAATGAATTAGATATCTATATGCAAAATCGCCAAATAAATATAGATATCTTTATGCGCTTTACCACTTGCATATAGATATCTATATGCTATAATAAGACCATAGCAAGGGAACAAACGAAAACAGCCAAGACACCGGCAAAGGTGGATGCAAAGAACACCTACAAGAGCGGATCGGGATGCGGGAGATTGAGATGCACTGAGAAGAACGCTAATCCGCAACGCCCCCCGCCGCCGGAGTTCCCCGCAAAATTAGGAGGTAAAGATAATGAGTAGCAACGAAATGGACAGCAAGATCAAGGAGCTGCGGGAGCTGCGCCGTATGGCGGACGAGCTGGCCGGAGAGATCGAGAGCATCACGGACAGCATCAAGACCCACATGGACGCGGAGGGCGTGGACACCATCAGCGGCACGGATTGGAAAGTGACCTATAAGGCCGTGACTTCCTCCCGCATCGACACCAGCGCATTGAAAAAGGCTCTGCCTGATGTGGTGGAGCGGTTCAGCAAGACCACCACGGCGAGAAGGTTTTGTATCGCATGATGGAGACAATCATAGCCATAGCCGGAGCTGTGCAGCTCACCCGCTGCATTATGGCTCTCATTGAAGCATTAGAAAAGCCCTCTGCGCCACCGCCGACCAAAGCAAGGCACAGAGAGCCGTAACCACCAACCACCGCAGGGAGGCCGGTACATATAGTGTACCGCCTCCCGCAAATAAAAGCAAGGAGGAAAAACAGAATGAGTTTCTTATTTATGCAAAATTCCGTAAAGAGACTGTTTAAAATCATCGGCCAAGCAGACGGAACCAGCACTACAAGCGGGCGCAAAGGGCCGGAGCTTTCCGTTCTCATGGATGGCGATATTTGCTTGATTGACACCGAAAGTAAAGATTATAACGGGCGTATTTGCCTTATGTACTCCCCCTCAAAAAAGAAAGACTTATACCAGCGCCTTTTTATCGAGGGGCAAACCGTCCTTGTATGCGATCCCACAGACGGAGAAGAAAATGAAACAATCCCTTTGGATGAATTGCATGTAACCGGCGTCGTTATTGGTATTGTCCGCAGCTTAGACGCAGAAGAAAAGGTTGACTTGAAAGACTGGCGCGAGTTTGAAGAAAAATTTCCGTATGATCCTCTCGAAAATTACTACGAGCCAAGCTATAACTATGCTTTTGCGGCTAAAAAGTATCATCGCGGAAGCGGCTATGGCTGCTTTATGTCCGGGTATCATTACGGGTTTGCGGAAGGCCGCAGAGCAGAAAAGGCCGCGCCACGGAGAAAGCGCAGAGCCGCAGGAGGCAAAGCATGAAAGAAGAAACTATGCACCGGCTAAATGAACTTGACGAGCAGCTGGACTATGTTATTAAGCATGTGGAGGAACTTCTTGCCAATGAAAAAATGAATGAAGATCAAAAGGAGGCGGGCCATTTAGGCAGCTCAGTGACGAGCAATTGCGCGAGGTCATGGAAGAATGCCGATTGAATGGCTCGGAAACGGCTTGACGCACTAAAAAGCGCCCCTTTTCTACCCCTTATTTTACCCCTTACAGCTTTAACAATTATTTACAGCATTTTACACTCAAACCCAGAAACCCTTGAAATTGCTTGATTTTTTTACACCAGTTTACAGCATTTTACACACTCGATGCAATTCAAATCCGGGTGTCACCTCCATATTAACGAAACGGTATAGATGCGTCTGGCGAAAAGTCAGGCGCATCAACCGTTTCCGGGCTTTTTAGGGCCCGGATTTCTTCTTTCAAACCATAGATGCAAATCGCTGTTTCAGAGCGTCTGCCCCGATTCGAACCGGGCGTTTTCCCTTTTCGGG
>ENA-ORLW01000346-ORLW01000346.1-human-gut-metagenome-genome-assembly--contig:-NODE-346-length-69489-cov-12.952775_pt1 | contig 69489 bp, 60 predicted proteins | sample MGYA00243017_ERZ508829 | MGnify/ENA primary metagenome ERZ508829 (study PRJEB26277, sample SAMN04329776) | human gut metagenome | biome: human-associated habitat | host: Homo sapiens | place: USA...
CCATCCCGTAAGGCTAAATACTCTCTAATGACCGATAGTGAACAAGTACCGTGAGGGAAAGGTGAAAAGAACCCCGGAAGGGGAGTGAAATAGAATACTGAAACCGTGTGCTTACAAAAAGTTCGAGCCCGTTAATGGGTGAGAGCGTGCCTTTTGCAGAATGAACCGGCGAGTTATGGTATCGTGCAAGGTTAAGCGGAAAACGTGGAGCCGAAGCGAAAGCGAGTCTTAATAGGGCGCGAGTACGATGCTATAGACCCGAAACCAAGCGATCTATTCATGAGCAGGTTGAAGTAAGGGTGAAACCTTATGGAGGACCGAACCAACTTCTGATGCAATAGGAGTGGATGACTTGTGAATAGCGGAGAAATTCCAGTCGAGCTTGGAAATAGCTGGTTCTCCCCGAAATAGGTTTAGGCCTAGCCTTCTAATTAGCTACCTGGAGGTAAAGCACTGAATATGGAAGGGCCACGTCTAGTGGTACTAACTGTAATCAAACTCTGAATGCCAGGCAAGTATGTAGAGGAGTCAGTGTATGGGTGATAACGTCCATACGCGAAAGGAAATGAATCCAGACCATCAGTTAAGGTCCCAAAGTTTATGCTAAGTGGAAAACGATGTGGAGCTGCTAGAACAGCTAGGAGGTTGGCTCAGAAGCAGCCACCCTTTAAAGAGTGCGTAATAGCTCACTAGTCGAGTGGCTCTGCGCGGAATATGTACCGGGGCTAAGCATAACACCGAAACTGTGGATTCGTAATTTATTACGAATGGTAGGGGAGCGTTCTATGGGCGCTGAAGGTAGACCGTGAGGACTATTGGAGCGCATAGAAGTGAGAATGCCGGTGTGAGTAACGTAAGGAGGGTGAGAATCCCTCCCACCGATCGACTAAGGTTTCCTGGGTAAAGTTCGTCTCCCCAGGGTAAGTCGGGACCTAAGGCGAGGCCGAAAGGCGTAGTCGATGGACAACAGGTTTATATTCCTGTACCACCTATATAACTGATGGAGTGACGGAGAAGGCTAAGCAGGGCCAGTTATTGGATTCTGGTCTAAGCACAAAGGTAGATGAAATAAGAAAATCTGTTCATTGTTATGCTGAAGTGTGATGGCGACGAATTCCACGGAATTCTAAGTCTGCTGACGCCATGCTTCCAAGAAAAACTTCTAAAGATATTATATAGGTGCCCGTACCAAGAACCGACACAGGTGGTCAAGGAGAGAATCCTAAGGTGAGCGAGATAACTATGGTTAAGGAACTCGGCAAAATAACCCCGTAACTTCGGGAGAAGGGGAGGTTTCTTCGGAAACCCGCAGGAAATAGGTCCAGGCAACTGTTTAGCAAAAACACAGGTCTCTGCTAAAGCGTAAGCTGATGTATAGGGGCTGACGCCTGCCCAGTGCTGGAAGGTTAAGAGGAGATGTTAGTTGGACGTAAGTCAAATACAGCGAAGCTTCGAATTGAAGCCCCAGTGAACGGCGGCCGTAACTATAACGGTCCTAAGGTAGCGAAATTCCTTGTCAGGTAAGTTCTGACCCGCACGAAAGGCGTAATGATCTGGATACTGTCTCAACCATAGACTCGGTGAAATCTTAATACCTGTGAAAATGCAGGTTACCCGCAACAGGACGGAAAGACCCCATGGAGCTTTACTACAGTTTGATATTGAAATCAGGTATGTCATGTAGAGGATAGGTGGGAGACTTTGATGCTAAGGCGCCAGCCTTAGAGTAGTCAACCTTGGAATACCACCCTTGATATATTTGATTTCTAACCTGCTACCGTAATCCGGTAGGGGGACAGTGTCTGATGGGTAGTTTGACTGGGGCGGTCGCCTCCCAAAATGTAACGGAGGCGCCCAAAGGTTCCCTCAGAATGGTTGGAAATCATTCGAAGAGTGTAATGGCAGAAGGGAGCTTAACTGCGAGACCTACAAGTCAAGCAGATGCGAAAGCAGGGCATAGTGATCTTGCGATTCAGTATGGAATGGTCGTTGCTTAACGGATAAAAGTTACCCTGGGGATAACAGGCTGATCCCACCCAATAGTTCATATAGACGGTGGGGATTGGCACCTCGATGTCGGCTCGTCGTATCCTGGAGGTGTAGTCGCTTCCAAGGGTTGGGCTGTTCGCCCATTAAAACGGCACGCGAGCTGGGTTCAGAACGTCGTGAGACAGTTCGGTCCCTATCCGTTGTGGGCGCTGGAAAATTGAGAAGAGCTATCCTTAGTACGAGAGGACCGGGATGGACGTACCGATGGTGTATCAGTTGTCACGCCAGTGGCAGCGCTGAGTAGCTATGTACGGATGGGATAACCGCTGAAAGCATCTAAGCGGGAAGCCCTCTTCAAGATGAGTTTTCCCTTTCTTTAAGAAATAAGATCCCATGAAGACTACATGGTTGATAGGCTAGAGGTGGAAGAATAGTGATATTTTGAGCTGACTAGTACTAATAGATCGACAAATTAACTAATTTTAATTTGATATTTAATCACATTATCTTGTTTTGAGAGAACGATTATGGTATAATAATTTTGTAGGTGACGATAGCAAAGTGGACACACCTGTTCCCATCTCGAACACAGAAGTTAAGCACTTTAACGGCGAAGATAGTGTAAGCGAAAATAGCAAGTTGCCTACTTTTTTTGTGCAAAAAATTCAATAAACTATTGATTTTTAAATAAAGATAATGTATAATACAATTTACATGGCGTTATTGGTGAAGTGGTTAACACGCCAGATTGTGGCTCTGGTATGCGTGGGTTCGATTCCCACATAGCGCCCCAGAATAAAAAACAAACGGTTTGATCAATTCAAATCGTTTTTTCTGTATACACAAGAACCCGTACTAGTAATTAGCGTTATCATATAATATATTGAAGGTGATAATATGTTAAATATAACATTACTCAAAAATATATTAATAATTTCAATTGCATCCTCAATAATATCAACTTCTTTAATACAAAGAATAAAAGAAGGAACTAAATGTAAAAAACACATGTGTACAAAATGTTTCTTAATATCTATGATAATTGGTATCTTATTTAGTTTGTCTTTCACAGACTTAAAAATATATGAAACACTATGGGTAGGATTGATAAGCTTTATCGGTGCAGATGCAGTATACAAAACATTCGAAGATAAAATATTTAAGTCATTGAGTAACATAGAAGATGCAATAACAATAGAAAGAAGTGATAAATCATGATGTTCAAATATCCTACAAATTACATAGCAATTACACAATATTATAGCACTACTCACAAAGCATTAGATTTAGGTTGGAATTCTAACTATGGTGGCTCAAATATGCCAGTTCACGCGGCAGAAGATGGCACAGTAGTGGCTGTAGTAAAAAACTATAACAAAACAGATGCCGATACACCAAACTATGGTAATTATGTCAAAATAAAACACAATGAAGAATATCATACACTATATGCTCATCTAGCCTATGGAAGCGTAACATTAAACGTAGGAGACACAGTCAAAAAAGGAGAACAAATTGGGCTTATGGGTAACACCGGTTACTCAACTGGAAATCACTTACATTATGAAGTTTATAAAAATGGCAACAAAATAAATCCAATTGAATGCACATACGTATATGTTGACCAAACAATATCAAAAAACACATCAGCTACAAAAGGCTTGTTATTTTATAAAGAAGAATCAAAAGAAGATGACTCAAAAGACTTAGAAAAATTACAAAAACAAATTGATGAACTAACAAAAGAAAACGTCGCTCTAAAAAAAGCAAACGAAGAACTTACCATCAAAGTTAATAACTTACAAAAATTCTCATTTTCCTATACAGCCCTAAAAACATCATACTACAAAATAAAACTATACGAAAACGAAACATTATTAATAAAGGACAACCAAAATTAGTTGTCCTATTTTTCTATATATAAATCTATTACTCCATCATTATTTAGCTTTAAAAGCTGATTATTTATATCATTAACCACAATTCTCTTCTTTTTAGGATGAACCAAATATCTAATATGCATACTTACGTACTTGTCCGTGATATCTGTATAAACAATTGGTTCAAGTTTGTTATAATAGATTCTGTAATTACTATTATTATTTAACTCATTAACCATCTTACTAGGTATACTCTTTATAATATCATTATTGTTAACAATATTATATAAAATACCCTTAACTTTTCTAATATCGCTAACTGCGCTAACTTTAACTTCAGTCTCATTCCAAACATACTTAAATACTTTCACATAATTAACAAGAGGCTCACTTATCACCTTAGAATTAGGAATGTGCACAATGCTACCTGTACTTTGAAAGGTATCTGCGTCCACCTCCAAAACTTCAAAACTCAAATTACTTATATTAACAACATCTCCAATATGCCCACTTATCATAATTCTATCTTCAATTTGAAACGGTTTAGCTAGTCTTATATAAATACCAGCAAAAAAATTAATAATAGTATCCCTAAGACTATAAGCTATTGCCGCTGATACAAAACTAAAAAGTGTAATAAATTTTAACAAAAAGTCTTCCCAAATAATAATATTCATAATGACCAAAAACAAATTACATACAAAACTCACTTTCTTTCTAAAACTAAACCTAGTCTTATTTTTCTTAACAACTTTTCCAAAAAAGAAATTAAATAACCTCTCAACTAGCTTTACCAAAACAAATAACAAAATCGTATCTATTAACAAGCTTCCATAAGGTCCTTCCATTCCAGTCACACTTGAAATTAACTTATTTAATTTATCAATATATTTCACGTTTTCCTCCTTTTAAGCACAAGAACACAAATTATACCATAAATAGTATATGAAAATCAAGTAAAACACTTTAAAAAAAAACTAACTTTTGATATAATTAATCTATAATAGAAAGAGGGAAAAAAGTGAAAAGGATAATTACATATATAACATTAATAATAATATTTACTACGCTTGGGTTTTTAGGACTATTTAACCAGCCAAAAGAAGTACCTAGTAAAGATATACTAAATAATACGTATTACCTATTTAACACAAATACTGGAGAATACGAAAGCATGATGATAACAAAAGACGTAATCGTTTCAAACGTATCTAATTTAGACTTAAATAACTGCAGCAACTACACATATAACGACAAAACAAGAATCGTAAAACTAAACTGTGGCCGTGCTTTTACAATACTATCAGGGACAACAGACACCCTTGCATTAAACATGAGTGACAAAACATACTATTTTTACAAAGACAAAGAAAACACGTTTATAAAAGAATTCAACTCATACTTTAAAGAAAGCAAACATATCTTTGAAACAAATACAAATGAACTACTAAAAACAAAAAAAATAACATTTCAAAAACTAACTGAATTATTTAACACACAAGAAACTAACTACATATACGTAAAACCAAACACCTGTGACTATAAGTGCATGATTATAGAAAGCAAGCTTAACACATTAGAAAACTCATACTACATAGATAATAAAGATATAACAGACTTCGCATATATAAATGAAGAAAAACTAAAAAAAGACTTGCCATTCTTTATAATTATAACAAACACAGGAAGTTACTATGGCCAAGAAAACACAATAAGCACAAGCAAATACATAGAATTTAAAGGCTTTCAAATGGAAGACTTGAAATCGTACCTAGGAGGAACAAATGAAGAAGAAAATAACTAAAGAAGAAATTAATGAGTTAGATAGATACTTTAGATTAGCAAATTATATTTCAGTCGGACAGCTTTACTTACTTGATAATCCCTTGCTTACTAGACCACTTGATATAAAAGACATCAAACCAAACGTAGTGGGCCACTGGGGAACCGCACCAGCACAGAACTTTGTCTACGCACACTTACAAAGAATAATTAAAAAATATGATTTAAACATGATATACATTTCAGGTCCTGGACACGGTGGACAAGCCGTGGTAGCAAATGATTATATTGATGGCTCATACGCTCATATGTATCCAGAATTTAAAGAAGGCGACGAAACATCACTAAAAAAACTATTTAAACAATTTAGCTTTCCAGGTGGAATAGGATCACACGTTACTCCAGAAGTTCCAGGAAGTATAAACGAAGGTGGAGAACTTGGCTACAGCCTTAGCCATGCATATGGTGCAGTACTAGATAACCCAAACTTAATCGCGTGCTGTGTAGTTGGAGACGGTGAATCTGAAACTGGCCCACTTGCCTGTAGTTGGCAATTAAACAAACTAATAAACCCTGAAACAGACGGAATAGTTTTACCAATACTAAACCTAAACGGCTACAAAATTGCAAACCCAACTATCTTATCAAGAATTCCAAAAGACGAGCTATTTGCATACCTTCAAGGAATGGGATATAAGCCTTACTTAGTTAAAGGCGATGACCCTAAAAAAATGCATAAACTAATGGTTGAAACATTAGATGAAATAATATCATACATAAACAAAATTAAAAAAGAAAGCAAAACTCACACATTTAGACCATTCTATCCAATGATAATACTTGAAACACCAAAAGGTTGGACTGGTCCTAAAGAAGTCGTTGGAACATTTAAATCACACCAAGTACCAATAATAGTAAATAAAGAAAATATAAGTAACCTAAAAATTCTAGAAAGTTGGCTTAAAAGCTACAAACCAGAAGAATTATTTAACACAGATGGTACAATAAAAGAAGACATAAAATCATTTTGCCCACCTTTAGAAAAAACATGTGGACTAAACCCAAGCACAAATGGTGGAATAAAAAAAGAACTAATCTTGCCTGAAAACTTAGACAAATACGCACTAAAAGTAAAACGTGGACAAACACAAAGTGAAGACATGAGAAACTTAGGTGCATATATAAAAGATGTCATTTCACTTAATAAAGACAATTATATAATTTGTGGCCCAGACGAGGCACTATCAAATAGACTTAATCATGTATTTGAAGCAACAACAAGAAAATGGAACACAAAAATTATAAAACAAGATGAACTACTTGGAAGAAACGGAAGAGTAATAGATAGTATATTATCAGAACACGCTTGTGAAGGAATGCTAGAAGGCTACTTATTAACAGGGAGACATGGATTTATCCACAGCTATGAAGCATTTGTAAGAATTATTGACTCTATGGTTAGTCAGCATGCAAAATGGATAAAAATGGCTAAAGAAATACCTTGGAGAAAAGAATTATCAAGTTTAAATATATTACTTACAAGCCACTGTTGGCAACAAGATCATAATGGTTTCACACATCAAGACCCAGGTTTCATTAATCACTTACTTCCTAAGAAAAGTGACACAATTAGAATATACTTACCTTTTGATACAAACACACTAATTTCAACATTTGCTCATATTTCAAGAACTAAAAACTATATCAACCTAGTAGTCGCATCAAAACATATGAGACCACAATGGCTAACAATGGAAGAAGCAATCAAGCACTGTACTAAAGGTGTAGACGAATTATCATGGGCAAGCACAACTAATGGTAAAACTCCAGATATAGTCTTAGCCTGTGCTGGTGACACTCCAACATTAGAAGTTCTAGCTGCAGTTTCTATTCTTAAAGAAAAAAAGCCTGAATTAAAAATAAAGGTAATAAATGTTGTAGACTTAATGAAACTAGAAAGCAATGATAAACATCCACATGGTTTAACTGACAAAGAATATGATAAACTATTTACTACAAACAAACCAATACTATTTGCTTTCCATGGTTACCCTAACGTAATACACGAACTAACATACAACAGAACTAACAAAGATATGCACGTAAGAGGTTACATTGAAGAAGGAACAATAACAACACCATTTGATATGAGAGTACTAAATAAAATTGATAGATATCACTTAATTCTAGACATAATCAAATATGTACCAAAACTTCAAAAAGATAAAAGCCTTCAAGAATATTGCGTATCTATGTTAGAAAAACACAAAAAACACATAACAACATACGGATGTGACATGAAAGAAATAACTTCTTGGAAATGGAATTAGACATATTTACTATTCAAAAGTATTAAGAAACATATAATATACTAGGAAGACAAAAAACTTCCTAATAAATATAAATCTTCCTCCTATAACTTTAATAGGCGTCTATAAAATAAATTTTTAAAATAATAAAAGATAGATTCATTTCTATCTTTTTTCTATATCACTTAACTTCAAAATATAATCAACACTCACATCATAAAAAAAAGCTAATTTAATCAAATGTTTAGCAGTAACTTCTGCTTCTTCATTCTCAACTCTACTATACTGTTGTTGTGATAAACCCAAAACATCTGCTACTACCTTTTGTGGTAAATTTTTATTTTCTCGTAAGTCTCTAATTCTATACTTTCTCATTTATTAGCCTTCTTTTCACTGTGCTTTAAAACATAGTCAGTACTAACTTTATAAAAATCAGCAAGTTTAATAACTCTATCAGCTGTAATCTCAGTAGTTTCATTCTCAATCCTACTATAATGTTGCTGTGTAGTATTTAATAATTTAGCTACCTCTTTCTGAGTTAAATCATTATCTTCCCTAAGTTCTCTAATTCTATATTTACTCATCTCATCACCATTTAGATTATCTCATACTCAAAATGTGAGTATTGACTTTTACACCAAAAATGTGTACAATAATAATATAATACACATAATAGATGTAGAAAGAGGTAATGTATGAACAGTGTTGAGTTAAAAAAAATTGTTGGTAGAAATGTAAAAAAGTATAGACTATTATATAATGCTTATAACAAAGAAAAACTTACTCAGAAAGATCTTGCTAGTAAGATAGGTGCAAAGACTCCTCTTATAGGTGCTCTAGAGAGTGAAAACAACAACATGGGAGTAAGTATATATAATTTATATATGATAAGCAAAGTACTAAATGTACCAATAGAAAAGTTTTTTGAGGAGGAATAAAGTATATGAAGAATAAAAAAGGAATGATATATGGAGTACTATTAATGACTTGTTTAGTAATAGGTTTATCTTATGGAGCATTTATATTTAGTACAGATAAATATAGAAGTAGTGAGTTATTAATAAGTAAGTTAAACTATAGTATAGATATACAAGAAGATGGAAGTAATAAATCTACAATTAACGGTACAAGTGTAACAGTACCAGCTAGTACTAAAGTATATTTAAATATTACTTTAACTAGTGTAAATGAAATAGATAGTAAATATACTTTAGCATATAAAACTAGTACAAACGCTAAAGTAGAGTACTCAGATAGAACACCATGGAACACACAAGGAGTAATAAAAGGAATAGACAGTAATACTTATTCAAAGAAGATAAGAGTAGTAATAGATAATACAGATATCTCAACACCTTCAATAGTAAACTTTCAAGTATATGGTGGATACTCATTTAACTCATATGCAAATATAGAACTAACTGATGGATATGTGTCAGTAAGTGGACCATACACAGAAGTAGCAACTAATATTGGAAATAGACTAGTAGACATAATAGAAAGTGATACAAGTTGTTTAACAAGTAATTCTAACACTTGCTTGTATGGTGGGGAGAACATAAAAAACTATGTTCAATATCCAGAAGACAATGACAAAACAAAGAACTTATGGAGAATAATAGGAAGTTATCAAATAGAAGATCAAACACTACCAAAACTAATAAGTCAAAGTACAAGTAGTACTAGTACTTCAACACTAACAACAGACTTAACAAGTTTCTATAACACATTAGAAGATAAAGAAGTATTAGTACAACAAACAAATAAATTTAATTGTTTTACTAATACTTGTGTAGAAAGCACTTACAACAATATTGGCTTACTAACAGACTATGAATATAATCAAATAGGTGGAGTAAACTCATACTTAGCAACTACAGAAAAATATTACATAAATAGTTCTAGCGGAATAAAAGAAGTAACATCAAGTGGAATAACAAATTCAAGTAGTACAAGTGGACTAAAACCAACGATATACTTACAAACAGGTGTACAAGTAACAGGAAGTGGAACAGTGAGTGATCCATACATCATAAGTCCAGCAAGTGATATAAATCTAGTTTCTTATACATTAAATGGACAAGCAACAAATAAAACATATGCAGATTTGTTAAAAACAAATGTAGTGAAAAATGTAACGTGTAAAAACGGAACAACAGCAACATGGGACAATACAGATTTTTCAATAAAATTAAAGAATATACATACACCTGACTATTGTACAATAGATTTTGGAGATGGATACAGTGTAAGTTTAACAGCAACAAATGGAACAGTAAGCCCATCAAATGTAACTGTAGGATATAATGGAAGTGCAAGTTTTACTGTAACACCAAACAGTGGATATATATTAGAGCTAGAAAGTCATACATGTGGCGGAACACTAAGAGGGAACACTTATACAATAAACAATATAACAAGTGCAAAAAGTTGTAGTATAACATTTAAGAAAAACATATCTTTATTAGCAACATTAATACAAACAAATGCGGTAAACGAAAATGGTTATAGGTATGAAGGAACTGACCCAAATAATTACATCCAAATGGAAAAGATCGACGGTACAACAGAAATGTGGAGAATAATAGGGTTATTCCCAGATGGAGCTAATGGAGAAGATATAATAAGAGTAAGAAAAGTAGGATATGAGAAAGCAGCATATGACTCCACCAATAAAACAAACCACTGGCCAAAAACAACGCTATATACAACATTATCTAGTACATACTCACTAACAAATTATAAAAACACAGTTAACTACAAAATGTACTTAGGTGGAGCAAGTAGTGTTCCAGGTTATACATCTCAAGACTTATATGATATGGAGAGAATGTTAAATAGTAAAGGAACAGCAGGAAAAACGTCACAAGATAGTTATTCAAGCACAACAACATTTACAGGAAGTGTAGGACTAATGTATCCAAGTGACTATGGATATGCAGTACTAGCAAGCGACTGTGCAAGAAACATCCAGCCATATAATTATGATAGAACATCATCATGTTATATAAATAACTGGTTATTCCAAGGAAGTTCAACTTGGCAATGGGCAATAAGCCCGAATTCCTTTTATGCTAACAGTGCGTTCCATGTGCTTTCTAGTGGGCTTGTCTTCTACAACTATGGCGGCGGAAACTTCAACCACATGATTTCTTTCTCCGGCTCTTACAGCCCAGTCATGGCTCTAAAGTCTGATGTATATGTAACAGGCTCAGGCACACAAAGTGATCCATACGTAATGCAGTAACCTTACAAAGAAACACACAAGTCAGTGTTTCTTTTCTTTTATATAAGTGTTATAATTATCATGAAAAGAGATGATTATCATGAGATTAAATGGAAAAGATATTAACATAGAAGACATAATAACTGAAGTAGACATAGACGCAAATATACCTAAAAAAAGAAACAACAATTTAGTATTAAGAGACTCACAAATAGAAATACTAAAAAAATATAACATAAATTATGAAACTCACACTTCACTAAAAAGTCTTATATTTGAAATAGAAGAAATACTAAATTATGAAACAGACCTAGAAGACCTAGAACAACTTAGCGAAGAATTAGAAGAAATGAGTTACTACAATTACACAAATAAATAGATTTTCATAAAAATTATACATATTTATCACAGGACTTTCACATAATTATTGGATAATTATAATTGAAAGAAAAAAATATAAAAAGACACTTGAAAAAACAATAAAGGTTATGACACCACTAGAGAAACCTAGTAAAGAAAGTGACAATATGAGCGATCAACCTTCAAACCAAAATGACAAACAATGCTAAAAAGACAAACTCAAACATAGATTTTAATGGTTACAAATTATACGTTAACAACAAAAACATAAACTAACAAACTAAAAAGTTAATAACTCCGAAATTATTAACTTTTTTCTTTATAGAAAATACTACTTATGATATAATATTAACAAGAATAGGAAGTGAAGTCATGAATAATTATTATCAAATGTCTGAAAAAGAAACTTTAAAAAACCTAAAAACAACAAAAGAAGGATTAACAACAAAAGAAGCAGTAAAAAGAATAAAACTCTACGGTAAAAACTCACTTCCAAAATCAAAACAAAAGTCATATATTCAAGTGTTCTTCTCAGAATTTAAAAACCCAATATGTTATATCTTACTAATAACTTTGACTTTATCATTCATAATAGGCGAATACGTAGATGCAATTTTTATACTCTTTGTAGTACTAATAGATGCGTTACTAGGTTCAGTTCAAGAATACAAAAGTTCTAAAAGTGCTGAAGCATTAAAAAAAATAGTAAAAGTAGAAGCAAAAGTACTAAGAGACAACAAAGAAGTAATTATAGAAAGTTCTGATTTAACAATTGGCGACATAGTCTATTTAGAAAGTGGAAACATAGTCCCAGCAGACTTAAGGCTTCTTGTTGTAAATAGCCTAGAAGTAGATGAGTCCATATTAACAGGTGAGTCTATTCCACGTGAAAAACACACTAAAAAAATAACTAAAGAAGTAACTATAAACGACAGAACCAATATGTGTTATCTAGGCACAAACATAACAAGAGGTCGTGCTATAGGTATAGTTACATCTATTTCAAAAGACACGGAAATAGGTAGCATTGCAAAAGAAGTCTTAAATAGCTCTAGAACTCTAACACCACTTCAAATAAGAATGAACAAATTCACAAAAGACCTTGGCCTAATCGCAGCCGTTCTTGCTATAATCGTAACATTTATTTTATACATAAAAGGATACACCGCAAAAGAAATATTCTTCCTAGTTATCGCACTAAGTGTATCAGCTATTCCTGAAGGGTTGCCTGTTGTTATAACTTTAGCTTTATCAATAAGTAGTGACAAAATGGCTAAAAAGAATGTAATAGTAAAAAAACTAAATGCAGTTGAAGCACTAGGCAGCACTACACTAATTGCAAGTGACAAAACAGGCACTCTTACACTAAACGAGCAAACGGTTAAAAAAATAGTTTTACCAAACAACGACACTTATATAGTAACAGGAGAAGGCTATAACGGTATCGGAAAAATTGAAGGTAAAAATTTAAATAAAGTAAAAAACATTATAAAAGAAGGACTATATAACAACGAAGCAACACTATCACTTCAAAACGATGAATGGGTCTCATTCGGTGACTCAATGGACATAGCTCTTTTATCTTTAGGTTACAAATATGGTTTAGAAAACACAGATTTAAGAACAAACGTAATTGATAGAATTCCATACGAGTCATATAACGGATATTCAGTTGCGTTCTATAAAGAACAAGATGATATGTATATAACAATAAAAGGTGACTTAGAAAAAGTACTTAAGTTTACAAAAAAAACAACAAACAAAGAAAAGATTAGAAAACAAAATGAACTTTTAGCAAGTGACGGTTACAGGGTACTAGCTTTCGCAAGTGCAAAAATAACTTCTTTTAAACAAAAAGATATTTATAAAGAAAGTGATATTCCTATACTTAAATTTAGTGGCTTAGTTGCATTTCTAGACCCAATTAGACCTGATGCTAAAGAGGCAGTAGAAAAATGTAAAAGTGCTGGAATAAAAGTAGTCATGATAACTGGAGACCACCCACTAACAGCTTACAAAATTGCTCGCGCTCTAGGAATTTGCTCAAACGAAACAGAACTATCTACTGGAGAAGAATTATCTAAATTCCTAAAAAAAGACCAAAGTACTTTTGACGAATACATAAAAACTAAAAAAGTATATAGCCGCGTTACGCCAATACAAAAACTAGAAATAGTCTCTTCATACAAAAGATTAGGTGAGTTTGTAACAGTAACTGGAGACGGTGTAAACGATAGCCCCGCCCTAAAAGAAGCAAATACAGGTGTTGCCATGGGAAGTGGAACAGACATAGCAAAAGAGACCGCTTCACTTATCATTACAGACGATAAATTTTCCTCAATAGTAAAAGGAGTAGAAGAAGGCCGTGGTGCATACGACAACATTAGAAAAGTAACATATATGCTTTTATCCTGTGGAGTTAGTGAAGTCGTGTTTTATTTGTTCTCAATTCTCTTAGATTACTCTGTACCACTAACTGCAATTCAACTCCTTTGGCTAAACCTAGTAACTGACGGAATACAAGATGTCGCTCTTGCATTTGAACAAACAGACAAAGATGTATTAAAAAGAAAACCAAGAAGCACAAAAGAAAATCTATTTGATAGATTACTAAAAAACGAAATTCTTTTATTGGGACTAACTATGGGAATAGTTGTCTTCGGCGTCTGGATCTATTTAATAGACGTACTAAAACTACCAACACCGGTTGCAAGAAGTTACATCTTACTTCTAATGGTATTCATGCAAAACATACAATGTTTTAACTGTAGAAGCGAAACAAAAAGCTTATTTAGTATACCACTAAAAAATAACAAAAAATTAGTATTATCTATATTAATAGTATTATTTATACAATTTGTAGTAGTAGAAAATAGTGTATTATCGCATCTTTTAGAAACAGAAACAATTCCACTATTACATGTACTATACTTGTTCTTAACATCTCTTCCAATTATAATAGTTTCAGAAATAATGAAATACTTTGAAAGAGACAAAATAAGGAGGGGAAAGTCTTGACTTTAATTCTAACAGCACTAACTCTATTTGTAATTGGACTAGTTTCACTTATAAGATTTTCAGACATATTTGTAAGTGCAGCTTCTAGTCTTAGTATTCACTTAAAAGTTCCTAAAATGTTAATTGCTTTAACAGTCGCTGCCTTTGGTACCTGTGCTCCAGAACTAGCGATATCATTTAACTCAATAAGTGGTGGTAATCCCGACATGACTCTTGCAAATGTAATCGGTTCATGTATAGTAAACATACTATTAATTGTAGGTATAGCTGCAATTGTAAGACCCATCAAAGTAAAAGAAAGAACAATAAAAAAAGAACTCCCTTTATTAGTAATCATAACTTCTGCTTTCTTTGTTTTATTAACAGACTCACTATTTAAAAAAGGTTCATCTAATACTCTATCTCGTGCTGATGGTATAATGCTTCTTTGTTGGTTTATACTGTTCATGTTCTACATAATCGGATTAGTAAGAAAAAACAAAAACGAAGAAACTCTTATTCCTGAATATAGTCTGAAAAAATCCGTGATTTTAATAATACTTACACTTATAGGAATAATAGTATCTTCAGATATAGTTGTAGATAACGCTGTAATGCTTGCAGAAGTTTTAGGAATAAGCCAAAAAATAATATCAATGACAGCCATAGTAATAGGAACCTCTCTTCCTGAACTAACAATGACAGTAAACGCTGCTAGAAAAGACGAATTTGACATGGCTGTAGGTAACATAATAGGAACTAACATATTTAATATATGTATAGTTTTAGGCTTTCCTATTAGCATATATGGAACAGTCTCTTCAAACGCTTTCACAGTAGTAGACTCAAGTATTGTATTACTTTCATCTATCATATTTTATATATTTGGAAAAAGTGGTAAAGTCTTATCAAGAAGAGAAGGAGTACTCATGGTATTAGTGTTTCTAATATATTATGTATACTTATTTATAAGTTAACCATTAGTTTGATGGTTTTTTCTTTAACATTTGAACCTTTTATGATATAATTGATTTAGAAAGAAGTTGATTAATATGTTAAAAAAATTAAAACCAATAGGAGTATATAGAAAATGTGACTGGGTAACAATGACAGGTACCGCTTCAGCTATAATTGGTATATTACTTGCAAGTAATGGAAAAACAACATACGCAGTGTTCTGTCTAATATTCTCAGCAATATGTGACGCATTTGATGGCGTTGTAGCAAGAAAGTTTGGTAGTCTAAAAGACTATGAAGTATACGGTATAGAACTAGACTCGCTAAATGATGCTATTGCTTTTGGCGTTCTTCCAATGATGATCGTGCAAAACTTATCCACTCACAATATATACTTATTCATAATTAGTGTATTTTTCTGTATTGCTGGAGTAATACGTCTTGCTTACTTCAATATGTTGTCAACACTAAAAAAAGGAGATAGTAAAGAATTTATTGGTATGCCTATAACTTGTAGTGCTATCATAATTCCTCTAGTTTACTTCCTAACATTTATAGTGGCAAAAGAATATAGAAATGTCATATTCCCAGTAACACTACTTATAACAGGAATACTATTTATAACACCTATTAAATTAAAAAAACTATCAACAAGAGAAAAAGCTGCCCTTTCATTAATAGGAATAATTACAATTATAATAACAATAATAAAAATATGGTAGTTAGGAGATATATACTATGGATGACAGAGACTTAAGAGCTTATAGAATATTAAGAAAATTTAAATTAGTAACACTTGTAAATGCCCTATTAATATTTAAAGACAGTGGATTTAAAGGAATAAAAAACAAACTAAAAGAAAAACACCATAAAGAAGAAAAAATAAAAATTAGTAATCTTTCTTTTGAACCTTTTAAGATTAATTTAGTATTTCAAAATGAAAAATTGTATAACAAATACAAAGAAATATTCCCTAAAAATTTCAAATACAATATCTATATTTTAAGTAAAAATAAAAAAGGGAAAAAATTCATTAATACTGAAGAGTTTAACTTTTGTTTTAAATTCAGATCTTTTATTTACATAACAACTAAAAACAAAATTAAATCAAATTACGAAAAATGTTTTATTTTAAAAGATGATATTGATTTTGAAGAAAAACTAAAAAAACTACTTTCAGAAAGTACACTAGCTCAACTAATAGCAAATTTTGAAAGTAAAAATTACATAACAGCCAAATGTTCCACTTTTTTTGATTACAATGGAACTAACTACTATTCAGGTGGTGCAGAAAGATATCTAGTTGATCTTTTTGAAGTGAGTAAAGAACTTAATAAAAATTTTGTGATATACCAAAATGCTAATAAAAACTTTATTAGAAAATATAGAAATATCACAGTTGTTGGTTTATCAAATAATGAAACAGAAATCAATTACAGCACCACATTTTTTAAAAGCCAAATGGAAACATATCTAAACAAAACTAATGGAAAAAGTATACTACATATATTTTCGGCTTTTCAAGAATGCTATCCAATAAAATGTAGTCCGTCAATTGGTATAAGTCACGGAATTTATTGGGACAATCCAACAAATGTAGCAACGAACGGCCTTGATTTTTGGGTTAACAAAAAAATAATAATTGACTCAGCCTTGCTTTGTGACAAAATGATAAGCGTAGATACTAACACAGCTAATTGGTTTCAAACAATAGATTATAAATTGGGAAATCAAAAGATAAATGTAATAACTAACTATGTAGATACAAAAGAATTTAAAAAAGATGATAATTACAAGAAAAAGGGTAAAATAGTAATAACTTATCCTAGAAGACTTTACGAACCTAGAGGAATGTACTTACTTTTAAGTATAGTCGATGATTTATTTAAAAAATATGATAATATTGAAGTGCATTTTGTTGGAAAAGGATTTGACGAAGATGTAAATAAAATCAAAGAAAAAATGAAAAAATATAAAGACAGATTATTTTGCTACAGCATGGAACCAGAAAGAATGAATGAAGTATATAAAATGTCTGACATAAGTTTAATACCAACTCTATATAGTGAGGGTACAAGCTTGTCTTGCTTAGAAGCTATGTCTACCGAAAATATAGTAGTAACAACAAGAATTGGTGGATTAACTGACTTAGTAATAAATGGTTTAAATGGTTATCAAATTGAACCGAATAAAGAAGCATTATTGAAACAATTAGAATATATTATTGATAATTTTGACAAACAAAAAGAAATAAGAAGAAATGCTTTAATGACAGCTAAAGCTTTTAATAAAGAACTTTGGAAAAACAAATGGAAAGAAGTAATTAAGGAATTTAACCTAGCCGACCACCCCTATAACAATATAGGATTAGTTGAATTTTATTTTAAAGATATAACTAAAATAAATAAAAATTCATGGGAAATTATAACTAAAGAAATAATGAATAACAATTTAGTATATTTAAGAAGTGAAAAGAAAGTTAAAAAAGATAATATATCATTTGGACTACTTCAATTAGTTGATTATAACGATTTAATAGAAAGTGAACCACTAAGAATATATGTAGAAGATGGTATAAAAATAAATAGAAACGGAAATATAATAAAAATGTAAGGAGGTCAATATTGAAAAACACATTAATAAGTATAAAAAAATATAAGTTTTTACTTGAACAATTAATAAGTAGAGACTTTAAAGTAAAATATAAAAGAAGTGTACTAGGCGTGTTTTGGAGTTTACTTTACCCACTACTTATGATGGCAGTAATGGCAGTAGTATTCTCAAACGTATTTAAGTTTTCAACTCCAGGAGTAAGCTATTTATCTTACTTACTAATTGGCCTTACTTACTTTAACTACTTTAGTGAAGCTTCAAACCTTGCAATGAGTAGCGTTGTTGCTAACTTCTCACTTATAAACAAAGTTTATATGCCAAAGTATATATTTCCACTTAGTAAATGCTTATTTGTAGGAATAAACTTCTTATTGACACTAATTCCATTATATCTAGTATTGATTTTTACTGGAACTGGAATTAATTGGTACCACTTAATATTACCTTTCTCATTTATATGTTTATTCATGTTTACCCTTGGTATGGGCTTAATCTTATCAACAGTTGCAGTATTCTTTAGAGACATGTTTTATGTATACGGAATAATAATAACTATATGGACTTACCTTACCCCAATAATGTATGACATTTCAAATATTTCAAATACTGTATTACAAAGTATTATGAAACTAAACCCAATGTATCAAATAATAAACTTTGCAAGAACAATAATACTTTATAACACACTTCCAACATTAACTCAGTTTATAGGATGCTTCCTAAGCGGGTCTCTTGCCTTACTTATTGGTATGTTCCTATTTAAGAAAAATCAAGACAAATTTATATACTATGTCTAGGAGGATCAAATGAAAGAAAATATGATTGAAGTGAAAAACGTATCTATGAAATTTAATCTTGGTATAGAAAAAGGTTTTTCTCTAAAACAAGGTTTTGTAGATATGTTCAAAAAGAAAGAAAAAATAAATAATGACTTCTGGGCATTAAAAAATGTTAATTTTGATGTAGAAAAAGGAGAAGTTGTAGGTTTTGTCGGATCAAACGGGGCCGGGAAGTCTACACTACTAAAAGTAATCGCAGGAGTCATGAAACCAACTAAAGGAAAAGTGAGTGTTTATGGTAACATATGCCCAATGATAGAGCTAGGAGCAGGCTTTGATAGTCAGCTAACTGCAAGAGAAAATATTTACTTAAACGGTGCTGTAATGGGCTATTCAAAAGAATTTATTAACTCTAAATTTGACGAAATTGTCTCATTTAGCGAGCTAAATGAATTTCTAGATGTTCCTATACAAAACTTCTCTTCAGGTATGATAGCTAGACTAGCTTTCTCAATTGCCACTGTAGTTGACCCAGAAATACTTATTGTAGACGAAATACTTTCAGTCGGCGACATGGCTTTTCAAAAGAAAAGTGAAGAAAAAATGTTAAATATGATAAATGGCGGCACTACTGTCTTATTTGTTTCCCATTCAATTGATCAAATAAGAAACATGTGTAATAAAGTTGTATGGATAGAAAAAGGAGAAGTACAAGCTATCGGTGGTAAAGAAGTTTGTGATAAATATATAGAATTTATGAATAATAAATAAACTATTAACAAATTTCTTTTTTGTGATAGAATATAGTTGACTTAAGAGGTGAAGTATGAAGAAAAAAATATTTGCATATATATTAGTTGTAATTCCACTTATAGTACTATTTTTACTAATGTGGACAAAAGAATACTATGGGAACACAAAACTAGATGAAATAATATTCGTTTTACTAACTCCAGCAGCTGGTACAAGCATAGAAATAGTTTTAGACGCTGCCATGTATACTCTTATTCCTGTAATGTTATACACAATCATTTTCTTAATATTACATGAACTAAGTAAAAAGCATGAGTTTATCAACAAGATATTCACATTCTTAATTATTGGTGGACTTTTATTAATGTGTTACACTGTTTATTACACCAATGATGCTTTTAAAGTAAAAGACTACATTGATAAAAGAGTTACATCAAATGATTTTATAGAAAATAACTACACAAAAGTAGAATATGATAATATAGTATTCCCTAAAGATAAAAACAATTTAATAGTAATATACTTAGAAAGCATGGAAAGCACTTTTGCTGATAAAGAAAGTGGAGGGGTTTACGATAAAAACTACATACCAAACTTAACTAAATTAGCAAAAGATAATTTGTCATTTTCAAATAAAGAAGAAGGACTAATCGGAGGAGCATACACTGCCCCAGGTTTATCTTGGACAATGTCAGGCCTTGTAGCAACAACTGCAGGTGTTCCTATAAAAACACAATTTGAAAATGCAAATGAACACAAATTCCTATATCCAAACATAATCACTCTAGGAGATATAATGAGTAAAAATGGTTACAACCTATCATTCATGCTAGGAAGTGATGCAACATTTAGTGGTATAGAAGACTATCTATATGCACACGGAAACTACAAAATACTTGACCTAGACTACTTTAAAGATAATAAATTAGTAAAAAAGAGTGATCTAGTAGAATGGGGCTTAAAAGATAGAGACTTATTTGAACGCGCTAAAACAGAATTAACGTCTCTTAGTAAAGAGGATAAACCTTTCTATTTCTCACTTATGACAATAGATACTCACGCGCCAAAAGGTGTTACGTATAAAGACTGCAAAAGCGTAAGTAACAAAAAATACATAGACACAATTGCATGTGCAGACACTACTATAATGGATTTCATTGACTGGCTAAGCGAGCAAGATTTTTACAAAAACACTACAATTGTACTTACTGGAGACCATATCTCTATGAGCAAAGTAGTTAACTATAAAGACAGCGAAAGAAACATATATAACGTATTTATAAATGCAAAAAATAGTCCATCCAAACAATATAACAGACTATTCACAAATATTGACATGTTCCCAACTATACTAGGTAGTCTAGGTGTAAAAATAACAGGTGACACTCTTGGTTTAGGAACAAACCTATTTAGTGACAAAGAAACAGTAGTAGAAAGATATGGATATCTTGACTACTATAACAAAATCTCATACTATTCGGAGTTTTATGATAAAGAAATACTTAAATAAAAATGAAAGATTTATAAGATACACAATATTTGCAAGCTCTATAGCTATATTAGAAGTAATCACATTCACAATATTTCATTCCATGCTAAAAATAGACTTACTTATTGCAAACACTATGTCATTTCTAATAAGTGTAGTTTTACTTTACTTTGCTAATATTAAATTTGTATTTAAAACAGTATTCAAAACAAGAAAAGCCAAAATAAAACGATTTTACCTATTTCTAGGTACCCGTGTGGCAGGCTTGTTTATGGATAGTTTAGTCTTGTATATGCTTGTAGACTATGCTGAGTTGTCTAGTTTCCCGTCAAAAATAATATCTGGAATATCAACAACTTTAATAAACTATGTAATAGGAAAGTATGTTTTTAAGTAACATGCTTTTTTTTAAAAAACTTTTAATCTAAGTGTGTATTTCTTTAAAAAAATGTGCTAGAATAATTATGAGGGAATGAGATGAAAGAAAAAATAACAAAATTACTAAATGTGCATAAGAAATACGGTTTCGTAGGTTTCTGTAAAAAACTAAAAAGCTACATAATAGCTAACTACTTAGACAAATTTAGTTTTACAACACTCGTGCATTACAATAAATATAAAAAAGAAATAAAAGAAATACTTTCTAATAACAATTACGATAGAATAATACTTTGGAGAAGCAGCTTTGGTTACAAAGTACACTTATTCCAAAGACCACAACACATTGCAAACAACCTAGCAAACCAAAAATGCTTGATGTTCTATGAAGTTACAACAATGACTGACAATATTAAGGTGTGCGAAAAACTAAAAGATAACTTCTACTTATTTAATTTTAACAATATATTACTAAACAAAATATTAATGAATGAATTAAAGAAAAATGATAAACCTAAATATATAGAAGTATACTCAACTGATTGGAAACTAAGCATTAAAGATATAAATAAATACATGAATAAAGGTTTTAAATTTATATATGAATACATTGACCATCTAAGTCCAGAACTTGCTGGCACTCTTACATTACCAACTAATATTACAGACAAATATAACTATGCAATGTCTAACACTGATGTTTATGTTGTAGTAACTGCAGATATTTTAATGAATGACGTAATTAATAAACGCGGAAATAAAAACCTAGTATATAGTTCTAACGGAGTAGACTATAAATTCTTCCAAGAATTCGGTGAACACAAATTAGATTATAACTTCGCGGAAGTATTTAAAAATGGAAAAAGAAATGTCTGCTACTATGGCGCACTAGCTAAATGGTTTGACTATGACTTAATAAAAGAAATAGCTTGTTCTAACAAATATAACGTAATACTTTTTGGAATAAAATATGATGAGTCATACGACCAAAACATAACAGGTAAGGAAGAAAACATTTACTTTTTTGGACCAAAAGACTATAGTGAACTTAAATACTATGCAAGAAACTGTGATATATTAATGGTGCCTTTTCTAATAAATGACATCACAAAAAGCACAAACCCTGTAAAAATATTTGAATACATGGCACTTAAAAAACCAATAGTAACAACCGACCTAAACGAATGCAAAAAATACAAAAGCATATTTATTGGAAAAAACCATAGTGATTTTATAAAGAAACTTGAAGAAAGCTACTTTTTAAGAAATGATAAAGACTATTTAAAACTCTTAGACAAAGAAGCAAGAGAAAATGACTGGAGTAAAAAAGCAGAAGCTATAATAAACTTGGTTAAGAAAGATGAAAAATAACTTTAACTTATTGATTATATTTCTTATTAATAGTATAATTAAAGAGTGATAAAAAGTAAAAAAGTGGTTATACTAGAAGTAAGGATGATGTTATGAAAGAATATTATTTAAATTTATATACTAAAACTAGAGACGAATATTTTGACTATCTAAAGTCCTTGCTTTTGCGTGAAGAAAAAAAGTTTGTAATAACTGCAAACACTGAAACTTTTATGTTGGGTATAGAAGACAAAGAAATAAATGACATGCTAATAAACCCAAATAATAGTATAATTGCAGATGGAATTGGACTTGTTAAAGGTGCTAGAATAAAAGGTTTAGATATTGAAGAAAGAATAACAGGTGTAGATGTAGCAAAATATTTACTTGAAGAATGTAGTAAAAACAATAAAAAAGTCTTTATATTTGGTGCCAAAGAAGAAGTTCTAGGCAAAATGAAAAAAGTAATAACAGAAGAATATAATGGCATCATTATTTCAGGAATGATAAATGGTTACATTGACAACAAAGATGAAGTATTTGTAAAAATGATAAAAGAAACAAAACCAGATGTAATTTTAGTCGCTCTTGGTATTCCTTTACAAGAAAAACTTATTAATAGACACATAAATGAATTTGAAAAAGGTATATTTGTAGGCGTAGGTGGGTCAATTGATGTATTAAGTGGTTCAATTAGACGCGCACCAAACATATTTATAAAAACAAACACAGAATGGCTATATAGAATAATGACGAGACCATCTAGAATTAAAAAGTTCTTCAAGTACAATGTGAAATTCGGCATAAAAACAGTATTTTCTAAAAGAGATAGAGAAGTACTATAAACCTTACTAGCAACTAGTAGGGTTTTTATTTTAACTTTATCTCGTCATTTTGTTGAAAAACAGCCCCTTTTATGTCGTCAAATCGTTAATTATTATAAAAAACTTTGATTTTTTAAAAATATGTGATATAATAATATTGTTCAAAAAAAGAGGTGTGTCAAGAAAAATGAACAATATTCAAAAAGAAATAATACTATATTTAAAAAACAATGAATATGAAACTCAAAGAATAATTGCAAGTAATTTAAACATTTCATTAGGACTTGTTAACAAAGAGATTAAATCATTAAAAAATGGTGGCTACTTGACTGAAAAAAATAAATTAACTGAAAAAACGAATTCTATGGTAAATATTTGCAAACCTAAAAGAGCAATTATATTAGCAGCTGGTATATGTACAAGAATGGTTCCTATTAATTCATCAATTCCCAAAGCACTTTTAAGAGTAAATGACGAAGTGATTATTGAAAAACAAATAAAATTTTTGCATGACGTTGGAATAAAAGAAATATATATTGTAGTAGGATACATGAAAGAAAAATTTGAATATTTAATAGACAAGTATAACGTAGAATTAATTGTTAATCCATTTTATAATATAAAAAATAATTATTACTCACTATATTTAGTAAGAAACAAATTGTCAAATGCTTATATAATTCCTTCAGATATTGTAATGTATAAGAATCCATTTTCAAAATATGAAATTGGAGCTTGGTACATGTTTTCTGAAAAAAAAGACACTAATAGTGAGTTTAAAGTTAACAAAAACAAAAGTGTTAGTTTATCACACGAAAACGCAATGCACATGATTGGCATTGCTTATATAACTTCTAATGAAGCTAAAGTTATTGAAGAAAAATTAACAAGTTTTGTATCAAAAAATGTAGATGATTATTTTTGGGAAAAGGCACTGCAAAATAAAAATGAGTTCATAGTAAATGCAAAAATGGTGAACGATAGAGATTACTATGAAATTAACTCTTACGAAGACTTAAGAAATATTGATCAGGATAATTTAGAATTAGAACATAAAGCAATTAAAATTATTTGTGATACGCTAAAGGTTAATATTAGTGAAATAAAAAAAATTAAAGCCCTGAAAAAAGGTATGACAAATAAATCATTTTGTTTTGAAGTTAATCATAAAAAATATATCATGAGAATACCGGGTGAAGGAACTGATAAGTTAATTTCCCGTAAAAATGAATATAATGTCTATTCTGTTATCAATGGAAAAAATATAGCAGACAATGTTATATATATGAATTCCGAAAATGGATTTAAATTAACTGAATTCATTGAAAATGCTAGAGTATGTAATTATAATAGTAAAAATGATTTAAAACTTTGCATGAGCTTTTTAAAAAAATTTCATAATCTTAATTTAAAAGTAAATCATAGTTTTGATATATTTGCGAACATTGCATTTTATGAAAAATTAAGAAACGGTCATGAATCAGATTATGTTGATTATCTAACTACAAAGAAAAACGTTTTATCTTTAAAAGATTACATAGAAAAAAACATAGAAAAAATATGTCTTTGCCATATTGATTCTGTTGCAGACAATTTTCTAATATTTAAAGAAAATGGTATTGATAAAGTAAGACTAATTGACTTCGAATATGCTGGCATGCAAGATCCAGATGTTGATATTGCTATGTTTTGTATATATTCTATGCTTGATAGAAAACAAATTGATAATTTGATAGATATATATTATGAAGAAAACTGTAAGCCAAATATACGAATTAAAATTTATTGTTATATTGCAGCATGTGGTTTGTTGTGGAGCAATTGGTGTGAATATAAAAAAATATTAGGTATTGAATTTGGTGAATATTCACTAAAACAATATCGCTACGCAAAAGAATATTATAAAATTGCAATAAATGAAATGGAGAAGTTGAAATGAATAAAGTAAAAAGAGCAATTATTTTGGCAGCTGGCAAGGGAAGTAGGATGAAACCTGTTACAGATTTTGTACCCAAACCTCTAGTCAAAGTAAATGGAGTAAGTTTTATTGAAACAATTATAACTGCATTAATTAGTAATAATATTGATGAAATATATATAGTTGTTGGTTACATGAAAGAAAAATTCACATTTTTAAAAGAAAAATATTCAGAAGTAATTTTAGTTGAAAATCCATATTATGATACTTGTAACAATATTTCATCTCTATTCGTTGTAAAAGATAAAATAGAAGAAAGTATTATTATGGATGCTGATCAATTAATAAAAAATCCGAAAATATTATTTACAGATTTTGAAAAATCTGGATATAGTTGTAAATGGATTAGTGAGTATGAAAATGATTGGATTCTGAAAATTAATGCGAATAAAGAAGTAATTTCATGTAATAGAAACGGTGGAATAGGTTGGAGATTATATAGTATTTCCAGATGGACAAAAGAAGATGGAAAAAAGCTAAGTGAATTACTTGAAAAAGAATTTATTTATAATAAGAATACTCAATTGTATTGGGATGATATAGCAATATTTTGCTATCCAGATTTATTTAATTTAACAATATATGAAATAAAAGATGAAGATATGTATGAAATTGATACTTTAGATGATTTGATAAAATTTGATTCAAGTTATTTAAAATATAAAGGAGATGAGAATAATGAAAAATAAAAAAATAGATTGGTTAATTACATTAGTACCACTTGGTATAATAATATTATTATGCATTTTATTCTTTGCTTGTCCGAATGCTTCAAGTGATATTATTGGTAAAATAAGATACTTTTTTGGTGACACATTTGGTGTTTATTACTTAATTATTGGATTAGGAATATTTATAGTTTCAATGTATATAGCTTTTTCAAAATATGGAAAAATAGTGCTAGGAAAAAAAGGTGAAAAACCAAAATATTCATTTTTTACATGGGGCTCTATGATGTTTACATGTGGTCTAGCAGCAGATATTATCTTTTATTCTTTTGCAGAATGGTTACTATACGCAAATGAACCTTATACTGCCAGTTTAGGTGATGTTTATGAATGGTCAAGTGTGTTCCCACTTTTTCATTGGAGTTTCATCCCGTGGGCTATGTATTTAGTTTTAGCAGTAGCCTTTGGATATATGTTGCACGTAAAGAAAAAAGAAAAACAAAAATATTCCGAAGCTTGTCGTCCAATTTTGGGCAAATGGACTGATAAATTTCCAGGAAGAATAATTGATTTACTAGCAGTATTTGCTTTACTTGCAGGAACAGCAACAACATTTAGCGTAGCAACACCATTGATGGCTGAAATAGTTAAGGTTTTATTTAATGTTACTATTAGTAGGACAACTATTACAATAATTATTTTGCTAATTACATGTTTTGTTTACACATATTCCTTATTACACGGTTTAAAAGGAATGTCAGTATTAGCTAAAGCTTGCATTTATTTATTTTTTGGAAGTTTAATATATGTTTTAATTTTTGGTGGACAAGCTAAATTTATAATTGAAAATGGTTTTGGCACTTTAGGTAAAATGGTTCAAAATTTTATAGGATTATCAACTTATAGTGACCCTTTAAGAACGAGTGGATTTCCTCAATCTTGGACTATTTATTATTGGGCATATTGGATGGTATGGTGTGTTGCAGCTCCATTCTTTATTGGAAATATTTCAAAAGGAAGAACAGTTAAGCAAACAATTTTAGGAGGATATATTTTTGGCGTTGGATCTACAATAATTAGTTTTATCGTTTTAGGAAATCATTCTTTAGGACTTCAAGCAAGTGGTAGCGTAGATTTTATAACAATGTACAACACAACTGGAGATTTATATAAAATGATTATTGAAATGATTAATACTATTCCTCTTTCAAATATATTCATGTTTGTCATCTTAATAACAATGATAGCATTTTATGCAACATCTTTTGATTCAATCGCATATACAGCATCATGCTATAGTTATAAAAAATTGTCACATGATGAAAAGCCACATAAAAGTATACAATTAATGTGGTGCATATTACTAATTTTACTACCTATAGCATTAGTTTTTGCAGAAAGTTCAATGGCAAATTTACAATCTGTAAGTATAATTGCTGCATTTCCGATTGCAATAGTTTTAATACTTATTATCGCATCATTTATTAAAGATGCAAAAAGTGAAGTCAACAAATCGAACGAGTAAACTAAAAAAAGTTTTTTGTATTTACTTTTACAAGTGAGTTTTTGTAAAAAAATATTCCAAAATGCAATTTATGCTTTACTTATTCAAAACATTAATATATAATATATAATTGTAAATTTTAGGTGGGTAAAAATTTTACATATATGGTTAGCTTACAATAGTATAAAGCTTAACCAACAATGTGGCTTATGCCACAATTTACTGAATAATTGGTGGGTAATTATTCAGTTTTTTATAATTTAATACCCAAATGGAAATGAAAAGTTTGTTGAAAAAATAAATATTTTATAGTATTATATATATGTCAAGAAATTATGTGGTGGGAGGATTTAAGAATGAAAAAATTAAAAAATATATTAAAGTTAATGAGAATAAAACACTATTTAAAAAATGGTCTTATATTTTTACCATTAATATTTAATTCGCAATTATTTGAAATAAAACCATTATTAATGACATTTTATGGTTTTATATCATTTTGTTTAATATCTTCTGCAGTATATGTTATAAATGACATTAAAGATGTAGAAAAAGATAGAATGCACAAAATTAAAAAGAATAGGCCAATTGCTTCAGGAGCAATAAGTATTAAAGAAGCTATTTTATTGTTTATTGTGTTAACAATATCTTCACTATGCATAAATATATTTATCATTAAAGAATTTAGTTCGATTTTGTTAATAAGTTTATACTTAATTTTAAATATAATGTATTCTTTAGGACTCAAAAACATACCAATTATAGATGTAGTAATTCTAGTCTCAGGATTTGTAATAAGAGTAATTTATGGTGCTAGCATTACATCTATAGAAATATCAAAATGGTTATATTTAACTGTTATGTCTGGTTCTTTCTTTATGGGATTTGGAAAAAGAAGAAATGAAATTATTAAACAGGGTAATGATTCAAGAGCAGTTTTAAAATACTATACAAAAGATTATTTAGATAAATTTATGTATGCTTGCTTAGTTTTAACTTTAATGTTTTACTCTTTATGGTCTGTAGATACAAGCACGACAGCAAAATTTGGTGAGAACATGATTTATACTATACCTCTAGTAATGATTATATTTATGAAATATTGTCTAGATATTGAAGGAAATTCGTATGGTGACCCAGTAGATGTTATAACTTCAGATAAAATATTAATGTGTATGGTTGGAATTTTAGCTATTTCGATGTATATATTAATTTATGTGAGGTAAAAAATGAAAAAAATAGATGTGTTAGACTTTGATGGAACATTATATGAAAAAGATTCATCTAAAGAAATTTTTAAATATTGTTTAAAGAAAAATAAAAAAATAATTTTAATTATTCCAAAAATAATTATTTACTTTATACTTAATAGTTTGGATTTAATATCAGTAGAAAAATTAAAAGAATGTTTTTTTGAATTTCTAAATTGCATTAATGATATTGATAAATATATTGAAGATTTTTGGAAAAATAATAAGAAATACATTAGAACAAATTTATTAAAAAAATGCAAGAATGAAGTAGTTATTATATCTGCTTCACCAAAATTTTTACTAGAACCTATTTGTAAAGAATTATCTATAAAATATCTCATAGCAACCGACATAGATAAAAATACAGGCAAGTTTAAAAGCTTAAATTGCAAGGGAAAAGAAAAAATTAATAGACTTAATAAAGAAATTAAAGAATATAAAATATGTGATTTTTATTCAGATTCTTATAGTGATGAACCATTAGCAAGTAAGGCTGAAAATGCATACTTTATACAAAAAGACAAAATTGAAAATTGGAATTATCAAAATAAAAAAAATTTAGACTTAAAAGAAATTATCAGATATTCTTTTATTGGGTTATTAACCATGATAATAACTCTGTTAACATATTATCTGTTGACATTTGCTATTTTAAATCCAACTAACGAAATACAATTACAATTAGCCAACATAGTTTCTTGGTCACTAGCAGTTATTTTTTCATATCTATGTAATAGAAAATATGTGTTTAACAGCATAAATAAAAATATTAAAACAGAAATGATTTCGTTTTTTATTTCAAGATTATTTACACTACTAATAGACATGCTAGGAATGTATATTACCGTATCTGTTTTTAATCTAAATGATAAAATAATGAAGATAATAGTACAAATTATAGTAGTTATTTTAAACTACGTAATAAGTAAATTTTTAGTTTTTAGGAGGAAACAATGAAAAAAATAAGAGATTTATTTAAAAATAGAATTAATAAAAATTTAAAAAAAGTTGTTTTTTATAATTTATTAACGCTAATAATTGCTATATCATTTGCTTTTTTTTCTGTTCAGTTAATTCCGATGAATAACGCAACAGATGTAAAATTTGAAGTATACTCAACTTTGATAATTATATTCATAGTAGTGTATATTATTGGAGAAAAAATATTAGAAAAGTTTTGGACTACAATTAAAACGAATAAAATATCGGGACTTCTTTCACTATTTTTCTCTGCATGTATTATCAGAAAAGCAGAATTTACGAAAGCTTATATTATTTATTGGATGATTCCAAAAGATATGATAAATATATTTTCTCATAAAATATATTTAATTGCTACACTTGCATGTTATATTTTGACAACAATAATATTTAGTGCTATTTTAAATTATCTTCAAAATTTAATTAAAGAATCTACAAAAGAGGAAAAAAGAATAATTATAATTCTTTCAGTAATTGGCCTTTTAGCAATTACTATAGTTTACGGATTCAATCAAAACTTTTTCTTACAATATGATAAAATATATTCAATGGATTCAGGTTGGGTACATTCTGGTATTTATTCACAATTAAATTATTATGATATAAGACATCCGTTATTAAGTATATTTTATTTTCCAATATGGGCCATTGTAGAAACAACTATAAATGTTATTTTTGGCGTTTCACAAATAACTACAATTATAAAAACTGTAATATTTCAATTTATAAATTTTGAATTACTTTTAATGATAGGAATATATTTGAAAAAAATAACAAAAAACAATAATGTATTTATGTTATATATGGTGTCTTTTCCAACACTTTTATACACTTTGTTTTTTGAAAAATACCAATTATGTGTATTTTTAATAGTGTATTATGTTTATTCAGTTTGTTTAAACAAACACAGAGAAGTAACGTTTTTATCTTCTGTAGGTTCCATGCCAACAAGTGGAATAATAGGAATTAGTGAGCTGTTTACTAAAGAAAAATTTAAATCTAAAATTAAAATGATTATTAAAATAGGAATATCTTGCTTTTTATTAACAATTTTTTTAGGACGTATTCATATTTTTAAGTATGGATTTGATGAAGCAATAAATCTTAAAGATAGATTTTCCAACACATCTTTAAATATTGAAGAAAAAATATACTCATCATTAAATATGACTCAGAGCACTTTAATAGGACTAAATTCGGAAATTGTAAACGGAAAATATTTGTGGAAAGATTTAACTACGCATTTTTCTGTCATAGGAATTGTGATAATCGTTATATCACTTATTGGTTTCTTTGCACAAAGAAAAAAAATAATAGCTAAGATATCTCTGTTATGGGAAACATTTGCCTTCGTTCTATTCATTATTTTAAACTGGAGCACACATGAAAGCCCGCTCTTTAATTTATATTTTTCATGGGCATTCATTACTCTGTTTGTTTTTGGAATGGATTTTATATTAGATAAAATTAAAATTGACAAAAAGAAATTTTATATCATGTTATCTTTCGTAATTTTAATAATAAATACAATATTCTTAATCAACATATATAATTTCTTAACGACTTTTTAATCAACATTATAATTAATTACAAATATTCTAAATAAGTTATAAATAAATTTTAATATGCTATTTGTAACTTATTTTTTTATCAAGTAATATCAAAGGACTTAACATAAAGAATTTAATGTTTAGTAGTGAATATATAATTTAAAATAGTTTACACTCTGACTAAATCAAATAAAGAATGATTGAATAAGTTGTTGATAAATGTTATAATAAAAATGATATTGATAAGTTCTGTACTCTTATATGTTTGATAGAAAATTCAATATATGAAAATAAAAAAAGAAAGGAATAATCAATTGAATTGATTATAAAAGAATTATGAAAAAATTAATAGTTCCAACAGGTTATATGGGCTCAGGCTCATCAGCTGTTACAGATTTAATGTCTGAATATGAAAATTGTTCAAATGAGTTTAAAAGTTATGAATATGTTTTTTTACATTGCCCAAACGGTTTATTTGATTTAGAAGATGAATTAATGTATGGAAATAACGCTATAAAAAGTGATTATTCAATAAGAACTTTTTATGAACAAATGAGAAAATTATATGATAAAAAATATTGGTGGATTGGCAATTACAAAAAAATAATTGGACCACAATTTATGAAATATACACAAGAATTTGTTGATAGTATTACTGAGTTTCATTTTGATGGGTATTGGTATATGCACCAAGAACCTAATTTTAAAATGATTTGTAAATTAGTGTTTAGAAAACCGATAAAAATAATATTTAGAAATAAATTGTTTAACGATAAAATTTTAAAATATAATGATGGCATGAAACTATCTTTTATAGAAAAAAAAGATTTTTATAAAGAAGCTAATAAATATATATATAATATTATTAACGATATATCTCATAATGAAGATAACGTAATTATGGACCAGTTACTATTACCATTTAATATGTATAGAGTAGATAATTATTTTGGCGATGATTTACGAGCAATAATTGTTGAAAGAGACCCTAGAGATGTATTTATATTAAATAAATATGTTTGGAAAGGAAAGAAAATTTCAATTCCATATCCAACCGACGTAGAAACTTTTTGTAAGTATTACAAAAAAATGAGAAAAAGTGAACATCTAACTAATTCAAAAATGGTTTTAAGAGTGCGTTTTGAAGATTTAATTTATAAATATGAAGAAACAGTAAAAACAATTGAAAATTTTGTAGGATTTGATAGTGACAAACATATAAACAAAAAGAAAAGATTTAATCCTGACTTATCCATTAAAAATACTCAACTTTTTAATGGAAAGACAGATTATGAAAATGAAATAAAAATAATAGAAAAAGAATTAAAAGAATATTTATATGAATTTCCATATAATTTAAACAATTTAACTGCAGATACGATTGAATTTTAAGGGTAGGTGTATTAATGAAAAAAGTAAGTGTTATAGTTCCAGTATATAAAGTGGAAAAGTATTTAAATAAGTGTCTTGAATCTTTAGTCAACCAAACTTTACAAGATATAGAAATCATTGTTGTAAATGATGGCAGTCCAGATAATAGTCAAAGTATAATTGATAACTTTAAACAAAACTATCCAGAAAAAATTATATCCATAATTAAAGAAAATGGTGGTCAAGGTTCAGCAAGAAATGTTGGATTAGAAAAATCAAGTGGACAATATATCGGTTACGTAGATAGCGATGATTATATCGAATTAGACATGTATGAAAAATTATATAATAAAGCAATAACAAATGATTTTGATGTCGTTATATGTGATAATTTTGTTGTTAATGAAAAAAATGAAAAAAAATACCCAGAATGTAATTATAAAAATGAACACTCAACATTAGAAAATGCTTTTTTAGGAAAAATAGCAGTTTGGAATAAAATATATAAAAGAAAAATACTTATAGAAAACAAAATAAAATTTAAAGAAAAAGTATGGTACGAAGATTTTGCTTTTACCTTTAAAGTAATGACTTGTACTAATAAAATAGCTTATGTAAACAAACCATTATACAACTACTTATTAAGAAAAGGTTCAACAATGAATAACAACAATATTGCTAAAAATACTGAAATATTTGACGCTTTTGATGATGCAATAAATTATTTAAAGGAAAAGAATGTTTATCAAAAATATTATGATTTATTAGAATTTAACGCAATTGATCACATTTATATTTCAACTTGCGTAAGAGTAATTAATGCGCAAGCTTCAAAGAAATTGAAAAAAGAAGTGATGAGTAAGATTATAAATTATATGAATAATAACTTTGAAACATATAGAAATAATAAATATATCGTGTCATTAAGTAAAAACAGAAAAATAATTTACGATTTATTAGAGAAAAAAAGATATTTATTAATTAAATTAATTTTCTTTTCAAAAAACATCGTGAAAAAAATTAACTTATAGAGATAATATTTACTAAAAATATTAATTATGGTATAATATATCAAGCAATGAAAGGCATAGGAGGAATATAAATGAGAACCAAGAATACATTAAAATCATTTATATACGGCGCATTTTTTACAGCGATAATAGCTATATTGGGCCTTGTAAAAACAAAAATTTTGCTACAATGTTTAGGTGATGAATATGTTGGAATATATCAACTATTTTACCAAATTTATTTATATATATCTTTGGTAGATGGTGGATTATGTGCTGCAGTAACTTATCAGTTATACAAACCTGTTAATGAAAATAATTATGAAGAAATTAATAGTATATTAAGTGGTGCTAAAAAATATTTTAACAGAATTGGACTATTTGTCATAATTTTAGGCTTGCTATTATCTATTGAAATAATGTTTTTCATTAAAGAAACTACCATAAATGTAATGTATATTAGAGTTTGCTTTATTCTTTATATCATATCAAGTGCTGTATCTTACTTCACTTATTCACATCAAATACTATATGAAGCTGAACAAAAATTATATAAAACAAGTAATTTTGATCAAATACTATCAATATTAGAAAGCGTAAGTGCAATTATAATTGCCAAATTGGGTGGTAAGCTATTAACAATTTTAATATCATTTGTTTTGCTAAGTGTTTTGAAAAATATTATTTTAGTTGTTATTTCTAGAAAAGAACATAAATTTTTAAAAAAGTCAGAGAACATAAATATGAGTTTTAAAAAAGATGCAAACAGCTTAATAATTAATAAAGTAAACAACTTGATTATAGAAAATTCAAGCGTAATTATTATATCAAAATATCTAGGCTTAACTGCAATAGTTATTTACAATGCTTACAATCAAATTCTTACAATGATTAAATTATTGATTATGAGATTTAATAGTGCATTAGTACCAAGTGTAGGAAACCTACTAGTTGCTGAAAAAGAAAAATCTAAAAAAATTTTTTATGAGTTGAATTCACTACTTTTTTATTTAGGTAGTATAATATCAGTTCCATTATTTTTTATGATCACACCTTTCATAAATCTTTGGTATGGTAAAGATTACACTTCTAATAATATAATATGCTTTTTATTTGTATGTTTGTTATATATCCAAATCGTAAAAATCCCACTTGATACCTTTATTAAAGCTTCAGGCGAATTTAAAAAAATTAAGAATTGTTCTGTATACCAAAGTATTGTATGTGTGGTACTTTCATTACTTTTGGTAAAAAAAATGGGAATGTCAGGTGTTCTAATAGCAACGTTATTTGCGTTAATTACAGGTACATTTATTCATTTTCCACAAATCATATTTAAGAAGATAATCAATGATAAAGTTTTGAACTATTACATTTTATGGATAAAATACCTTATAGGAATATTAATAAATGTTACTATAGTATATTTTATTCAAAATATGATTAAAGCAAATTCATTTATTATGTGGTTTGTAAAAGGTGTTATAGTTTTTTTACTAAGTTTCATAGTAACTACAATATACTATTATTTAGTTAAAGAAACAGCATTTTTTGAAAGAATAAAATTTATGATAAATAGTAAAAGGAGGAATAAAAAATGAAAATAGATTTTAAAAAAATAATTAAGGCATTAGTTATTACATCGCCAATTTTAGATCTTCTAATTTCATTATTAATTTACAAATACTCTTCATTTTCATTTATTGGAACTGCAATAAGAGGAGTGATTCTTTTATGTTTCATGATTTATGTTTTAATATTAAATAAAAACACAAATAAAAAAATATTTCACTATATGCTTATAGTTTTATGTTTTATTTTTATTTTCATGTTAAATAGAGTTTTAATATATCCAAATCTATTTAAGTCGGAATTAATCGCAATTATAAAAAGTATGTTTTTCCCTTTAATGTTATCATGTATGCTAATTGTAAATAAAAATGAAGATGACAATTCTATCCTATATTTTACAGGAATAATATATATGATTTTACTTATTATACCGATGTTTACAGGCACTGGTATTTCATCATATTCCAATAGTAAAGCAGGAAATTTAGGATGGTTTTACTCTCCAAATGAAATAAGTTCAATTGTTAGCATGCTTTGCCCATTCATTTTAATAAAACCAATAAAAGAAAAAAACAACAACACTGTCAAATTGTTATATTCCATACTTGCTTTAGTTTATGTGGTAACTATTTGCAATATTGGGACCAAAACACCTGTTATTGCAGCTATATTAACAATAACAGTTATGCTAATTATAAGCATTATTAAATGTTTTAAACATAATAGTACAAGAAAAAATGAAATAGGAAATATAATAATATTAATAGTTTTAATTCTTACAACTTTAGGAACAGGTCTATTTAGTAATTTTTTAACAAATCTTGGTGTTCAAAATGATTTTTATAATGATGTAGTTAAAGGTAACGATAAAATTAAAAATAATACAACGAAAAATGATAACTCTATTCCTAGTAACAACGGTAATTCTACACCTGGTAATAGTACATCTACTCCAAATGAAATTGTAAATGAACCTGATATTATTAAAAGTGATACTTCTATTGAAGATAATTATTATAGTTTATTAAAAGATACATTTTATTACAATAGAGATTATGATTACAAATCAACACCATTTTTAAATATGATATTAAGTAGCAGAGACATATACTTAGTTAGAAAAATACAAAATCTTGACAATTACAAATTATATGATTATCTTTTCGGACTAGGTAAAAATCAAAGAATTGATAATGAGCTTAGCGATAAAAACATCGAAATTGATTTTTTAGATATACTTTTTAACTATGGAATAATAGGCTTTATAATTTATTTTAGTTTGCTTATTTGCGTAATATATTTTATACTAAAATACTTTATAAATAAGCCAAATAAAGTGTTCTCAAATTATAATTTACTAGAATTATACATTTCTATAGTTTTGATGATACTAATATCTTGTCTATCTGGCCATGTTTTAGGAGCACCTTCAGTAGCTTTAATTTTATCTATTATAATATCTAAAGTTTATAATATGATATATTCAATACCTGATAGTAATACAAAAAATATTAGTGTTAAAGTGATAATAACGTATACATTAATATTATTGTTAGTTTCTGCAATTTCTTTGATAAATTATAAAATAATTAACAATAACATAGAACTTAATTTAACATTTGATGACGATTATAAAGTTACTTCTGATGAAAAAATAGAAAACATATTAGTAAAGCACGAAGTAGTAAATAGTGAATTTGCAAAAGACGTTCTAAATATATATTCCATAAAATTAGGAAATAAAGAAATTTTCAAATATTTAATAGTGGAAAGAACTTTTGAAAATAATATTACATATAAATATTTTACAGGAAAGAACTTAACATTTGACAAAATTAATATAAACTTTGCTGTTAATAAATTATATGAAAACAATAAAAATTTTAAAGAATATGAAATAACAAAACCATATTCTTATACAGTTGGACAAGATAAATTAACATTACCAAGTTTATATTCTTATGATGAAGATGATTCAATGTTGATTTATAAAACATATGTATATTCAATTTTATGTGAAGAATACAAAAACAACGACTACTCAATATTAAAAGAGTTTAGTAAAGAAGTAAATTACGATAACAATAAAAATAAAAACACTATTACTTTAGGTTCAAATGAGTTTTTTGACCAATTAATAGTGGTATCAGAAAATAATTTGTTTGATAATGAACAAGAAATAGAAAAATATTCACAGTTAATAAATGAAGGAGAAACAGGAGTTTGGGTGTCATATGATGGAAGATATTCAAAATTACCTTACTCAATTGAGCCATTTACCAAAGAGGGTTATGGAAGAAATGTTGGTGGATATAGTGAGAAAAAAAAATTTACTGAATACGAGAATAACAATAATCAATTTTTCAAAACTATTATTTATAACTCATTACACACTTTAGATAAATATATGCCTAGATACAAAAATGGAGTATGGCTTACAGAATATACCTCAACTTGGTTGAAAAAAGATTATTATACTTACTCTCACTATTTTGATACTAGACATAATGATACTTTAGCTATATATTTCAAATTAATTAATAAAAACTTTAATAGTTCAACACTAAAAAAATGGGAACATGTATATACTAATTATATGGTGTATACATACAAAAAATATGAATTCAATATATATGATAATTATGGAGTACTAGCACTTGACTATTATACAAACCATGAATATGATTTAAAAACTCATTCATCACTAAATCATCAGTTAGCAATAATAGATAGATTATTCCAAGAATATCTTGATAAAGATAAAGAAATATATAAAACCGTTGCAGAAAAATATCTTACCACAATCATAAATATAGGAGATAACTGGATAAAAGATAATAACGATTTATGGTATGAGATAAAACCTGATGGAACTATGAGTGGAGAAGATTATAGGCTTTTAACTCTAGAAGATTTATTAGTTACACAATCTTACATTAAAAAAATATATGGAAAGAAAAATAATACAATAGATAAGTTGATAACATCAAAAGTGAAATTTTTACAAAGTATAAATTATGGATTTACAGATTTTCTTACTAGAGAATTAAAAGAAGGTGATTACATTGAATAAAGAAAACATATTAGGAATTGACGTTAATGTTACAACATATGAAGATTTAAAATTATCTTTAATAAACAATATTGAAAAGAACGAGAAATCTTTTATAGTTGCAATTAATCCGGAAAAAATCCTTAAATCAAGAGAAGATAAAGACTTAAAAGAATTACTAAATAAAGCAACTTATCAAATTCCAGATGGTATAGGAGTTATATACGCATCTAAATTGAAAAAAGGAAATATTAAATCAAGAATCACTGGAATAGATTGTATGGATATGCTATGTAATCTTGCTGATGAAAAAGAATATAAAGTATTTCTTTACGGAGCAAAAAAAGAAGTAATAAGTAAAGCAAAAGAAAAACTTATTGAAAAATATAAGAATATTCAAATAGTTGGAACTATTGACGGCTACGAAAAAGACAATGATAAAATTATAAAGGAAATCAACAATAGTAAGGCAGATATCGTATTTGTTGCACTAGGTTCGCCTAAACAAGAGTATTGGATTACAGAAAATATGGATAAAACATGTGCGAAAGTTTTTCAAGGCGTAGGAGGCTCTTTTGATGTCATAAGTGGAAATATTAAAAGAGCACCTATGTGGGCACAAAAACATGGCTTTGAATGGCTATACAGATTAATTAAAGAACCTAAACGTATATTTAGACAAGCTAAATTAGTTAAATTTTTAGTATTAATCATATTTAGCAGAAAAAATAGTTGAAATAATTACTAGTATGTTTTATAATTAAATGGAGGATGTGAAGTTATGAAGATTAATGTAGTAGGATTAGGATACATCGGTTTACCAACAGCTTTAACAATGGCTAATGCAGGTTTTACAGTTGTGGGAACTGATTATAATAAAGGTTTGGTAGAAACACTTAATGCAGGAAAAGTTACATTTGAAGAAAAAGGATTGGTTGAACTATTTAATTCAGCAGTTTCTACAGGAAATATTTCATTTAGTAATGATTACCAAGAAGCAGAAGTATATATCGTTTCAGTACCAACGCCATATGATAAATTTTCTAAAAAAATAGATGCAAGCTATGTTATAAACGCAGTAAAAGAAGTATTGAATGTTTGCAAAGATGAATCAATAATAGTTATAGAATCAACTATTTCACCAGGTACAATTGAAAAATACATTAAACCATTAGTAAATAAAAATGTTTACCTTGCTCACGCTCCAGAAAGAATTATTCCTGGAAATATGGTTTATGAATTAAAACACAATTCAAGAACTATTGGTGCAGATGATATCTTAGTTGGTGAAAAAATAGCCAATATTTACAGAAAAACAACCGATGGTGAAGTTGTAGTAACAACAATTAAAAATGCAGAAATGACAAAAGTTGTAGAAAATACTTATCGTGCAGTAAATATAGCTTTAGCAAATGAATTAGCTAAAATTTGTAGCCATGATAATATGAATGTATATGAAATAATAAAAATATGCAATATGCATCCTAGAGTAAATATTTTAAATCCAGGTCCAGGAGTAGGCGGACACTGTATCTCAGTAGATCCATGGTTTTTAGTTGGTGATTACCCAAGCTTAACAAAAGTAATTTGGGAATCAATGAAAGTTAATGATTCAATGCCAGAATTTGTTTTAAATAGGGTAAGTCAAATAATGGAAGAAAAAGGTATGACTGATTATAAAAGAGTTGGATTATATGGTTTAACATATAAGGAAAATGTTGATGACTTTAGAGAAAGCCCAACATTACAATTATTAGAAGCTCAAAAAAGACATTTAGCAGAGCCTTTAAAAGTATATGACCCTTATATAAAGAAAGATATAGTTAGTAATCAATATCATGATTTAAATCAATTTTTAAAAGATGTTGATTTAGTTATCATAATGGTAAAACATCAAGAAATAATTGATAACATGAATTTATTAGAAAATAAAGTAGTGTTTGACACACAAAATATATGTAATTTTAAGAACACTTACAAATTGTAGTGTTCTTTCTTAATATATTAAACTAAAGGAGTAGTTATGAAAAAAATAATTATATACATGTCTAGACTAAAACATGGCGGAATGGAAAAATCACTTATAGATTTTTTAAACATGTCTAACATATCAGAAAAAAATGATGTTTGTTTGTATTTGGGTTATACTATGGACAAAAACTTAATTGAATTAATCCCAAAAAATATTAAGATAAAATTACTCGCAAAAAAATGGAACGTATTAGGAAAAATTATAGCCGGAATAAAGTTAACATTACTAAAAATTAAATATACTATAGTTAAAGATGCATATGATGTTTCTATATGTTATACAAATCATCAAAAAATTTTCTCGGATTTAGCAAGACTAAGCAGTAAGAATAGCATATTATTTGTCCATAGTGATGTTTCCAGATATTCAAGCAGCGAAATGGAAAAAATGAAGAAGAAGATCAAATATGATAAATTTAAAACAATCATATGTAATTCAAATAAAAGTAAAAACGCTTTACAAAGTAAATATGAAAAAAAATTAAATATAAAAGTAATTCCAAATTATATAGATGGAGAAAACATTATTAAAAAATCAAACGAAAAGGTAACAGAAGATGTATTTGATAAAAGAACTATTACATTTATAAATATAGCAAATCATGTTGAAGAGTTTAAAAATATTTCATTAATTATTAACACAAGCGCAAAATTAAAAAATGACTATAATTTTAAAGTATTATTAATAGGTAGTGGAAAAGATACAGATTATTATAAAGAATTAATAAAAGAATTCAAATTAGAAGATTATATCTTCATTTTAGGTACAAAATCTAATCCATATCCATATTTAAAAAATAGTGATTGCTTACTATTTACATCAAAGTATGAAGGCTACGGCTTAGTTTTAAATGAAGCAAGAGTCCTTGGTGTACCAATAATTACAAGTAATTGTGGAGCAAGTGAAGAAATAGTAACAAAAGAATATGGTAATATATTTTATAAAGACTCTGAACTTGGAAAATTAATGGCAGATTTTATAAATAAACCTAATAAGAAAAAGACAACATTTGATTACAAGGAATTTAACAAAATAATTACAAATGAATTTAAAAATATAATTGGTAAGGAGTAAAATAATGGAAAAAATTAAAGTAATGAGTATATTTGGAACAAGACCAGAAGGAGTAAAAATGGCTCCACTTGTTAAAGAATTAGAAAGAAGAAAAGAAATAGAAAGCATAGTCTGTGTAACAGCTCAGCACAGACAAATGCTAGACCAAGTTTTAGAAACATTTAATATTAAGCCTGACTATGACTTAAACATAATGAAACAAGGTCAATCTCTTAGTGAAATTACTTCACGTGCATTAACTGGCTTAGAAAGTGTTATAAAGGATGTAAAACCTGACATAGTTTTAGTCCATGGAGACACCACTACAACATTTGCTGGTGCTTTAGCCTCTTTCTATAATCAAGTAGCTATTGGACACGTTGAAGCAGGCCTAAGAACATATGATAAATATAGCCCATTTCCTGAAGAAATGAATAGACAGATGGTAGATTGTATGACAGATCTTTATTTTGCCCCAACTATCGTCAGTAAAGAAAACCTTCTTAAAGAAGATATACAAGAAGAAAAAATATTTGTAACTGGTAACACTGCAATTGACGCGATGAGCACCACTGTTAAAAATGATTATACACACCCTGAGTTAGAATGGATTAAACCAAACGAAAAAATGATACTTTTAACAGCCCACAGAAGAGAAAATTTAGGCGAGCCAATGAGACACATTTTTAAGGCTATAAGAAGAATTGTAGACGAGTTTGATGATGTTAAGGTCATTTATCCAATACACTTAAATCCACTTGTTAGAAGCGTTGCAAATGAAGTATTTGCTGGGTGTGACAAAGTTAAACTAATTGAACCACTAGAAGTATTTGATTTTCATAATTTTCAAAACAAGTCTTACATAATTTTAACAGACTCAGGTGGCATACAAGAAGAAGCACCAAGTTTAGGTAAACCAGTACTAGTTTTAAGAGACACTACAGAAAGACCAGAAGGCATTTCTGCGGGCACTTTAAAACTTGTTGGAACAGATGAAGAAACAATCTATAACGAGACAAAGAAATTATTAACAGACAACAAAGAATACGAAAAAATGAGCCATGCATCTAACCCATATGGAGACGGACACGCTAGTGAAAGAATAGTAGATGCTATTATAAAATGGAAACAAAATAGTTAAAACACAAAGGCATTTAAGAAATCTTATGAAAAATGAGATTTTTTTTAATACAAATTTTTATAAATATATTTATTAAAACTATATTAGTATACTATCAATTAACCTAAAATTATCAAAACAGTAGAATACAAAAAATTATAGCATTTATCAAAGAATAAGTTGTAATTTTATTAAATAATCTGTATAATTATACAAGAGGCGATAAAATGAAAAAGAAAAATAAAAAACTAACTTTAATTGCAAAAGTTATAGGAGTAATAAGTTTAATTATAACTATAATATTCAGCTTTATGTTAGTAAAATTAAATATGATACCTAACAAATACCTTGCACCGCTATTTATAGTAATAATACTAATTTATTTAATAATGTTATTCTTTGCATTTAACAAAAAGGTAAAATCAAGCTTGAAAGTAACATCTATTATTATATTTATTATATTTGCTTTTATAGGGGGTTTTGGAACTAAGTATTTGTATACCACATTTGACTTCTTAAGCATATTAGATAAAGACATCTTTCAAAAAGAAAAATTTAGTGTAAAAGTGTTAGATACAAGCGATTATAACAAGTTAGAAGAACTAAATGATAAAAATCTTGGTATTTACAAATCAACAAATAGCGAAAAAGCAAGTGATGAGTTAAGTAAAAAAATAGAGTTTACTAAAGTAGAATATACCAATTTAGAAAATATGTTTAACGATTTGACAGATGGAAAAATATCTGGAGTTATAATGAATGGTTCAGTAGAAAAATTACTAAAAGATGAATTAAGTGACATGGAAATAAGCTTAAAAACAATATATGAATTTAAAGTTTCAATAGACCAAGTAGATATCGTAAAAGTTGTAAATGTAGCCAATACTCCATTTAATGTTTACATAGCGGGTGGAGATGGTTTTGGAAGTATTGACGCTATATTTAATACAGATGTTAATATGGTTGCGACTATAGACCCAGTTAATAGAAAAGTGTTATTAACATCAATACCTAGAGACTATTATGTAAACTTAGTTTTACAAGGTGAAGAAGCATATGACAAGCTTACACATGCAGGTTATTATGGAATAGAAGAAAGTGTTAAAAGCGTAGAAAAACTATTAAATACAGATATAAACTATTACGTAAAAGTTAATTTTTCTACAATAGAAGGTATAGTAGATGCGATTGGCGGAGTAGATGTCTATAGCGATTATGATTTCTATGAAAGAGCATTTAGAAAATATCATTATACAGTTGGATATAATCATTTAAATGGAGAACAAGCATTAGCTTTCGCAAGAGAAAGAAAATCATTTGCAGAGGGAGATATTCAAAGAGTTAAAAACCAACAAAAAGTAGTGGAAGCAATAATAAAAAAAGTAACTTCTTCAACAGCATTAATCTCCAACTATGATCAAATACTAAACAGTATAAGTGACAATATGGATACGAACATAAGCAGCAAAGACATTTCAAAATTAGTAAAAATGCAATTAAATGACATGCGTGGTTGGAGTGTTGAAAGTATTAATTTAACAGGAACAGGACAAATGGGTCCAACATATACTTTCCCAACTCTAAATTTATACACCATGTTACCTAATGAGGATTCAGTTAATGAAGCTCAAACAAAAATCAAAGATTATTTAGGAAAATAGAATATGTTTTATAAATAAAATTTAATCAAAACACTAGGAATGTAACAAAATTGCCTAGTGTTTTAATTTATCCTAACTGAATCAAATTTCATATTAGTACATTTATAAGTTTTAATTAAATAAATAGCTTTAACTCTATATGCATTTGCAAATTTGATTAGTGTTTGAGAGTCAGGACTCAAAATACCTTTCTAATACTTATCAATAGTACTATTACTCATTCCAAACAACAATCCAGCATCTTTTAAAGTAAAATTAAACATTTAAAAAAAACATAAATTAATGTTATGCTAATGACTTTTCGTTAGAAATTTGGTACAATTATAATTGTTAAAATAACTAAGAATATGCAACATATTTAAAGGAGGAACATATGGAAAATTTAAAAATAGTAGATGGAAATGAGGCTTGTGCATTAGCTAGCTATAACTTCACAGAAGTAGCAGGAATTTATCCGATAACACCATCAAGTAGAATGGCAACTCTTATAGATAAATGGAGTAGTGAGAACAAGAAAAACTTGTTTGGAGATAAAGTAAGTGTTATAGAAATGCAAAGTGAAGCAGGCGCAAGTGCTGTAATCCATGGTGCTCTTCAAGCTGGCTCTTTAAGTACAACCTATACAGCAAGCCAAGGCCTTTTATTAATGATACCAAGTATGTACAAAATGGCAGGAGAAATGCTTCCGTCAGTTATACACGTGGCCGCAAGAAGCTTGTCAACACACGCACTATCTATTTTTGGAGACCATCAAGACATCTACGCATGCCGAGCTACTGGATACGCAATTTTATCAAGCAGTAATGTACAAGACGCCTACACTCTAGGTTTAATCGCCCACTTATCAAGTATAAAATCAAGTATTCCATTCATGCACTTCTTTGATGGTTTTAGAACAAGCCACGAAATAAACGAGATTAAAATGGTAACTGACGAAGACTTAAAAAGCATCACTCCATATAAAGAAATAGAAGAATTTAAAAATAGAAGCTTTAACTTAGGAAAAGTAATAACAAGAGGAACATCAGAAACTGAAGACGTATACTTTGAAAACACAGAAGCTAGAAATTCATTTTATAACAATGTTCCAAATGTAGTAGAAGACTATATGAATAAGTTAAACACTCTAATGGGTACTGACTATAAGCCATTTAACTACTACGGCTCTAAAACAGCAAAAAACATCATTATTGCAATGGGAAGTGTAACAGACACAATTAAACTTGTAATAGACGAATTACTAAAAGAAAACATAGAAGTTGGATTAATTAATGTTCACTTATATAGACCATTTAGTTTAACTCATTTTTTAAGAGTCCTACCAAAGACTACTGAAAAAATAACTGTCCTAGATAGAACAAAAGAAGCAGGTAGTTTATGTGAACCACTTTACCTAGACGTGTGTGCTGCTTTAAAAAACGAAAACATCGAAATAATAGGTGGAAGATATGGCCTTTCAAGCAAGGACACTACTCCAAGTATGATTAAAGCTGTTTTTGACAACATGGACAAACACGCTATGAAAGACCACTTCACACTAGGAATAATTGATGACGTTACAAACACAAACCTAGAAGTAAAAAACTTCCACTTATCAAAAAAATACAAAGAAATAAAAGTATTCGGTTTCGGTTCTGACGGCATGGTAAGTGCTTCAAAAAACATACTAAAAGTAATGGGACAAACTAACTATGTACAAGGCTACTTTGAATACGACTCTAAAAAAAGTGGAGGCATCACTATAAGTCACTTAAGACTATCAAATGAATTAATAAATGCCCCATTCTATCTAACTGACCCTAATTTAGTAGTAGTTTCAAAAGATTCATACCTAGGAAAATATGAAGTATTAGATAACATTAAACAAAATGGAATACTACTTATTAACACAGACAAAACAGATGAAGAATTAAATTCATTAATAAAAAACTCAACAAAAAAAATAATCTTAGACAAAAACATTAAAGTTTTTATTGCAAAGGCAGACACTCTTGCTAGTAAATTTAATTTAAAAGGAAAAATAAACAACATAATGTCATACTACATCTTAAAAATGCTAGGTGCAACAGGCGAAGATATTCTAAGATTTAAAGAAAACATAAAAGAACTATATATAGATAAAGGTATGAATGTAGTGAGTGATAATATAAAAGTACTAGATTTATGTATAGATAACCTAAGAGAACTAGATAATCACGTGCTAACAGTAGAAGAACAAAATGAAGAGAAAATTAATAGCATTTATGATAAAATGATGGCTAGACGTGCAAACATGGTAAAAGTAAGCGACTTTTTAAACCACAAAGATGGTACATTTGAAGGAAACATGAGTAAAAGTGACAAAAGAAAAATAAGTAGTTTAGTCCCTTCATGGTGCAAAGAAAATTGTATAGAATGTAATTTATGTTCATTCATTTGCCCACATGGTGTAATAAAACCATTTAGTATGACAAAAGAAGAATTTGATAACTCTCCACTAAAAGAAGAAGACGTAATCATTGAAGGCGGAAGATATTTCTATCTAGGAATAAACACAGATAACTGTACAGGTTGCACACTATGTTCAAAAATATGTCCAGGTAAAAACAAACAAAAAGCCCTTACTATGGATAAACCTAAAGAAAACACTGACCTTTTATGTGACTACTTAAGAGAGAATGTTAAAAATGATGTAAACTTGCCTAAAACAACCGTTAAAGCTTTGGGTTTCTCTGATAATAAAATTTTATTTCCAGGAGCATGTGCAGGATGTGGAGAAACTGTTTATTTAAGAACGCTAACAAGCATGTATGGAGACGAAATAGTAATCTCTAATGCAACAGGTTGCTCTTCGATTTATTCTTCAAGCTTGCCTTGCACACCATACAAAATGCCATGGATAAGTAGTCTATTTGAAGACAATGCAGAGTTCGGCTTAGGACTTCACTTATCATATAAAAATCAAAGAAATAAAATTAAAAGAATTATGACTGATTCAATGAATGATGTAAGTGCAAAAACAAAAGCTTTATATGAAAAATGGCTAGAAAACATAAATGACTTTACTATAACAAATGAAGTTAAGAGTGAACTAAAAAACGTAGAACTACCTAAAGAACTATCTGAACTTTTAGACTATATACCTTCAAGAAAAGTATGGATTGTCGGTGGAGACGGATGGGCTTACGACATCGGTTTTGGTGGCTTAGACCACGCTCTTAGAATGAACGAAAACATAAAAGTATTAGTCTTAGACACAGAAGTATACTCAAATACTGGTGGACAAACTTCAAAATCAACTCGTATTGGTGCAGTTGCAGAGTTTTCTAATAGTGGAAAACTAAAACCTAAAAAAGATTTATTTCAAATTGCAATGAACATACCAAACTGCTATGTAGCATCTATATCAGCTGGAGCAAGCCCTGTTCAAACAATAAAAGCATTCATGGAAGCAGAAAACCATAATGGCCCAAGTGTAATAATAGCCTACAGTCCTTGTATCGCACACGGTATAATAGGTGGCCTTTCTAATAGCATAGAAGAACAAAAACTACTTGTAGAAAGCGGTTACAATATCTTAATGCGTTATAATCCAGTCACTGACAAACTTACAGTTGACTCAAAAGAACCAAACTACAACTTATATGAAACAGTATTTGCAAAAGAAATGCGTTACAAAAACTTAGAAAGAATAAACCCAAGTGAATACGAAAGACTATACAAAATAAACATGAATTCTGCTAAAAAAAGATATGACTATTATATTAATATATCTAAAAAAGAGGTTAGTGAAAACTAATCTCTTTGTATTTAAAAGCTTTGGCTGACTACATTTGTAGTCAATTAAGAATGAATCTATTTAATTGATTTTAACTAATTTAAATCAATAATATTCAATTTTAAAGTATATTTTTTTAATAAGAATCATAAAATAACATTGACAAAATAGTACTTTATATGGTATTATTTAGTCAGTGAGTGAGTAGTTCGCCGAGTTACTGGAGGGGATTGTGATTACTTTCCCAGCAAGCGTTGACTTGTGGGTTCCTCTAGTCGGGGGAAAACTCACATTTTTTATTTTATATTTAAATAGGCTAGTAAATCTTTAAATTCGTTAGCTGGATTTATAATACCAGGTACATATTTTAAACCATATCCAATACAATTATTTTTGTATTTATAGAATTTCTCTTTAATATAATTTATATATTTGTAATGCGTTTTATCTTTATATTTTAATGCTTGTCCTAATGAACTACAACAGCAATCAGCAAGTTGTAATAGTTTTTTTTGTGAATTAGGATAAATCTTTAATTGTTTTATTTTCGAGTAATCAATATTAAATTTACTATTATGACTTTTTAAAAAATTAATCAGATTATCTTTTGAAAGGCTCTCTCCACGACTACTAACATTGATATTTGCAACGGCATGCTTATCCCTTACAAACCAACATATTCTTTCATATAAATATCCAGAAAAATGATTATATATATCATTTGAGTTTATGAATTGAATTTTTGATGTATCTATAACTATATTTATTATTGTTATATCCATATCTTTTATGCTAGACATTATCATGATTTTATTAGGATAACCTTTAACTGAATTCCAATGTAATTGACTTTTAATATTTAACTCTAAATTTTCTTTTATAAAATCGACGCACTTTGATATACTATAATCTTTTTCTTTTTTAACCAACACTGCAGTTAATATAAAGAATTTAGAACCTCTTCGTATCCCTTCGTCACCTGATTCATCTATATAAACATTGTATTCTTTTTCTTTGACTTGCGTATTCATACTTAACTCCCTTCATGTAAATTATACAATATAAAAAAACAAATTGTCAAAGACATTAGAGCAATTTTACATAATATTAAATATTATAAGGTATAAACAAGATATTCACACAAAAAATAAGGACTGCCATAATAAGCAGTCCGGAAAAAAGAATAAAAAGGGGTTGGCTAGTGTGATACTAGCACCAATTCGCCTTAAGTGAATTGGTAAGTCTATATTCTAAACTAATTTGATAAAATAGTCAAGCGTTTTTTAAAAAAATATACTCAAAATTTAAGCAAACAAATGGTTGACTTACAATTGGTGTTGTAGTATACTAAATATATAAGGAGGAGAAGCTATGGAATTAAGTAAAGTTACTGGAATTGGTACAAAAAACATTTCTTTATTAAATAGTGTGGGGATATATGACGTGACTGACTTACTTTCATACTATCCTTATAGATATCAAATATACAAAATAAACAACATAAATGACGTTAAATCTAATGAAAACGTAATAATTGAGGGCATAGTAGACAGTGTGCCTTTAGTAAGATTTTTCGGTGCAAAAAAGAATATCCTATCATTTAGACTATACACAAGTAACAAATTAATTAATGTTAGCATATACAATCGTGCTTTTATGAAAAGAAACATTACCCCAGGAAAAACTATAACTATTCTAGGTAAATATGACGAAAAAAAGAATACTCTTATAGCGAACAACATTATATTATCAAAAATAGAAGACAATAAAATAGAAAGCGTATACCATCTTACAAATGGACTAAACAATAAAACTCTTTCAAAACTAATCAAAAATGCACTAGACATGAATATAGAAACTGTAGACTATATACCAGACTATCTAAACGAAAGATATGGCTTTATTAATAAAATGGATGCGATAAGAAAAATACATTTCCCAATAGACTTGCAAGAAATAAAAGAAGCTAAATTAAAACTTATATATGAAGAATTATTTCTGTTCATGTTAAAAATAAACTACTTAAAATACTTAAAGACAACAGATACAAAAAAAGAACCTAAACAATGCAATAAATTAGATGTACAAAACTATATAAACACACTTCCATTTGAATTAACAAAAGACCAAATCACTGCTGTAAAAGAGATATATAACGACTTAACAAGTAATAAAAGAATGAATAGACTTATATGTGGAGACGTAGGAAGTGGAAAAACAATAGTCGGAATAATAAGTGCATACATAACTTATCTAAGTGGATATCAAACTGCTTTGATGGCACCAACTGAAATATTAGCAACTCAGCACTATGAAAATGTAAAAAAACTACTATCAAATACAAACATGAATATAGCACTTCTCTTAGGCACAACAAAAAAGAAAGAAAAAGAAACAATTTACAAAGACCTAAAAAATGGCAAAATAGACTTGCTAATCGGTACACACGCATTACTAAGTGACAAAGTATCATTTAAAAACTTAGGACTTGTAATTACAGACGAGCAACACCGTTTTGGAGTAACTCAAAGAGAGTCGTTAAGAAACAAAGGCTCACTACCTGATATATTATATATGTCAGCAACTCCAATTCCTAGAACTTATGCTCTAACTATATATGGAGACATGGACATATCACTAATAAAAACAAAACCAAGTGGTAGAAAAGAAATAAAAACAATAATAAAAGACGAAAAAGAAATTAAAAATGTCTTATACTTAATGCTAGAAGAACTAAAGAAAAACCATCAAATATATGTAGTAAGTCCATTAATTGAAGAAAACGAAACTCTAGACTTAACTCCTGTAACAGAACTTAAAACAAAAATGGAGTTAGCATTCAATAACAAGGTAAAGATAGGCTTGTTACATGGAAAACTAACTAAAGAAGAAAAAGAAACAGTTATGAATGATTTTATAAGTGGAAAAACTAAAGTATTAGTTTCTACTACAGTAATAGAAGTGGGGGTAGACAACCCTAATGCGACAATGATGGTTATATTTAACGCTGAGAGGTTTGGTCTAGCAACACTCCACCAATTAAGAGGAAGAATCGGAAGAAACAGTCTAGAGTCCACATGCATTCTAATAGGAAGCGAAAAAAACGAAAGACTTAGTGTCTTAGCAAGCTCAAGTGATGGATTTTACATTACTGAAAAAGATTATGAAATGAGAAAAGAAGGAGACATATTTGGTGTAAGACAAAGCGGAGATATGTCATTTAAAATAGCTGATATTAAAAGAGATTTTAAGGTTTTACTAAAAGTAAAAGAAGATTCTTTAGAATTTTTAGAAAAAAATGATAAAAATATCTTTAAAAATGATGAAAAATATATTAAAATAGTAAAAGAAACCGAAAGTTTAGATTAAAGGAAGGTGATTTGTGTGGGAAGAGCACATGAAGTAAGAGCTGCATCAATGGCTAAAACAGCAGCAATGAAATCAAAATTATATTCAATATATGCAAAGGAGATATATCAAGTAGCAAAAACTGGTGGAACAGACCCTAATGGGAACCTTGCACTTAGAAGTCTAATAGAAAAGGCTAAAAAAGAACAAGTGCCAGCCGATGTAATACAAAGAAGTATAGACAAAGTTAACAAAGGTGTCGGTGAAGACTACACTGTATGTGAGTATGAAGCATTTGGTCCAGCCGGAAGTAACTTAATTATTAAATGCTTAAGTGACAACGTTAATAGAACAGTTGCAAGTATAAAAACAGTTGCAAACAAAACTGCAATGAAAGTAGCTGGTCAAGGAGCAATTTCATATATGTATGAAAATTTATGTGCACTTGGTTTTAAAGGACACACTGAAGACGAAGTAATGGAAGCATTAATAAATGCTGATGTTGACATGAATGATATGGAAACTGATGACGACTTAATTATAGTTTACTCTGAACCTAGTAACTATAGTGCTATGAAAAAAGCTTTAGAAGATGCATTCCCAGGAATATCTTTTGAAGTAGACGAAATTGGAAAATATGCAAAAGACATGGTTACACTAGAAGGAGAAGACTTAGCTGCATTTAATAAAATATTAACAATGCTTGAAGAAGTAGATGATGTTAGTAACATTTATCACAATGTAAATTTATAAAAAAGACCTAGCTAAATGCTAGGTTTAAATAGTTAGGAGATAATAATGAGAATAAGTAATAATTGGAAAGACTATGAATTACTTGCAAGTGGAAACGGAGAAAAATTAGAAAGGTGGGGTAGTGTAATCCTTAACAGACCTGACCCACAAATAATTTGGGACAAGACTAATAATAACATTTGGAATAAATCTGACGCAGTATATCATAGAAGTAACAAAGGTGGGGGTTACTGGGAATACAAGAAAAAACTTGCTAGTAGTTGGCAGATAAACTATAAAAACTTAACATTCAAAGTAAGTCCAACAAACTTTAAACACACAGGAGTTTTCCCTGAACAAGCTACAAACTGGGATTACATAATGGAAAAAGTAAGTGCCTTTGGTCCAAATATGCGAGTACTAAACTTATTTGCTTATACTGGATGTGCTACAATGGCCTCTAGTATTGCAGGTGCAGAAGAAGTAGTACACGTAGACGCTTCAAAAGGAATGACTGAGTGGGCAAAAGAAAACATGAAACTTTGCAAATTAGAAAACAATAAAATCAGATTCATTGTAGACGATGTAATAAAATTCCTTGAAAGAGAAAAAAGAAGAGGAAGAACATACCACGGAGTAATAATGGACCCACCAAGTTATGGAAGAGGCCCAAATGGTGAGGTGTGGAGACTAGAAGATAATCTAAAAGAATTACTTCAAAAAGTAAAAGACATACTAGATGAAAACTATTCATTCGTTTTAATTAATTCATACACAACAGGAGTAAGTCCAACATCATTAAATAACATTCTAAGCATGACTTTTAAAGGAAAAAATATAGAAACAGGAGAAATAGGATTACCAATAACGGAAAACAACTTAGTACTTCCTTGTGGAATATATGGAAGAATTGACTGAGTTAAATATCTTATACGAAGATAATCACATAATAGTAGTAGAAAAGAAACCTAATATTCCAGTATGCGAGGACTCTTCAAAAGACAAAGATTTACTAACTATTATAAAAGAATATATAAAAATAAAATATAACAAGCCAGGTAACGTCTACTTAGGACTTGTCCACAGACTTGATAGACCAGTCGGAGGAGTAATGGTATTTGCAAAAACTTCAAAAGCTGCTTCTAGGCTTAGTAAACAAATAAATGAAAATAAATTTGCTAAAACATACATCGCAGTTGTTGAAGGAAAAATGAACAAAAGTGACACATTCACAGACTACTTAACAAAAGACGAAAAAACCAACATTAGCTATGTAACAACAAAAGAAAAAGGCAAACTTTCTATTTTAGACTACACCTTAATTTCTTATAAAGATAACATGAGTCTTGTAAAAATAAACTTACATACTGGCCGTTCACATCAAATAAGAGTGCAGTTTTCAAGTAGAAATCATCCCTTAATTGCAGATGCAAGATATAATAAAAATGCTGACTTAAAAACAAGTATAGCCTTATTTGCAATATCTCTAAGTTTCTACCATCCAGTTACAAAAGAAAAAATGACATTTAATTTAGACATACCAAAAAGATACCCATTTAATATATTCTAGGGTATCTTTTTTTTATTTAGTCGGTATCAGAATCTCTTGTCCAATACTCAAACTAGTACCACTTAAATTATTAGTTTTAACTAAATCATTTACAGTAACTCCATAAGTATTTGCAATCTTCCACAAAGAGTCTCCTTTTTTAACAGTATAATTTGTATAAGATTCAGTTCCAGGAATTTTAAGCACTTGTCCAATTTGAAGAGTATTACTTTTTAAATTATTTAAAGACTTAATATCATTAACACTAACTCCATATTTATTAGCAATTGTATACAAGTTATCTCCCTTAACTACAACATAGTTTATACCAGCACTTGATGGTTTATCGTTTTCAGTCACATCTGTAGTCACTGTCGGAATAAGAAGTTTTTGCCCGATACTTAGTGTATTACTTGTAAGCTTATTTGCACTTTTTATCTTATCAACACTAACATTATACGAATTAGCTATCTTATAAAGCGTGTCTCCACTTTTAACTGTATAGTATATTCCCTTATCATTTTTACTAATATCTATATCAATGTCTTTCTTCTTAGGTACAAGTAGTTGCTGATTAATAGTCAAAGAATTTCCTTTTAAATTATTGATCTTCATCAAAGTATCAACAGTTGTATCATACATACTCGCAATTTTCCACAAAGAGTCTCCACTTTTAACAGTATAAAGTAAGTAATCCTCTAAAGGTTTCTCTTCGTTCATTTTAACCTTCAAATTCTGTCCCACACTAATTGTATTAGATTTCAAATTATTTAACGCTTTTAACTCATCTACAGTAAGACCAAACTTATTAGCAATTATCCATAAAGAATCTCCTTTTTGAACAGTATAGAAGTCACTTGCTGAAGGTGCAGTATAAGGTAAACCTTTATATTCAGTAATAGCTCTTACTACTGCTTCTGCATAATCTTCATAATTATTTTTAAGTTGTATAGCGTCATCTCCTTTAGAGTCTAAAAAACCATATTCAACAATAACCGCTTCCGTGTCAGGGGTATTTCTATGTATAAAATAATAATCTTTTATAGGATTAGAGGGAAGTCTTTGCTGATAATTCTTTCTAATATTTTGTCCAGATTTTTGAAGCTCTTCTAATATTTTATTAGAAAATGTAGAATTATTTCTAAGAGCATAGATTACTTCAGCACCGTCTCCACCACCTGCATTAATGTGATTACTTATTACAATAACATCTTTAGAAGTACCAAAAGCATTCTTAATTCTGTTTGTTCTTTCAGTTGAATCAATTGTCTCATCAGTAGTTCTAGTTATATAAGTAGGAATACCTAACTCTCTTAGTCTGTCATACATATACTTACTAATAAGTAAAGTTAAATCCTTCTCAATAATTCCATTTCCACTAGCACCTGGATCACTTCCACCATGCCCAGCATCTATAACAACACCTTTTAAAGCCATATTTACCACCTAATTTAGTATATGAAACATTGGGCTTTAGGTGCAAGATAATATTTTTTAAGTTTTAAAATAAGGAAAAACTTCAACATAAGTCAAAGTTAAATTATTTACTACTCACAAATTCTTTTATGAATATTTTTTTAATTTCTATATATCATACAACAAAAAGGCCAATTTATCATTGTTTTTTATTGCATAATTCTATACAAATAAAAAAGCAATACTTCACTTCAACTTCAAAGTATTGCTTTTTACTAATTCAAGTTCTCTTTCTTTAAGTTCGTTTTGTTTTTCAATTGCCTTAGCTAATCTTTCAAGTGTCTTAGCGTTTTGATTAAACTCTTTTAAAGCATTCTTAAGCCCTTCAGTTCTTTCTAAAGCTATTTTCAAACTTATAATATAAGCTTCTAAATTACCCATGATATCCTCCCTTAGTGACTACATATTATATTCTAACTTCCTTACTTTGTCAAACTTTTCTTAGAAAAACTAGTATGCAAATAATTTTTAATTCTCTCTTTATTCAAGTACCCATTAAAAAGCTTCATCATTTCTTTATTTTGAAAGCAATTTCTAACTATCATTTCACTATCAAATAAATTAAGTAAATCTTTTCTCATGTCTCTAACTTCATCTAATTTGTTTATATTACTAAGCTTGTTCCCAGCTCCGCCTACACATCCCATCGGACAGGACATCACTTCAACAAAGTCATATTTAACAGTCTTATTCTTAATTTTATCAAGCACTTCTTTTGCATTCTTAAGTCCATAAACTACAAGCACTTTAAGTTTCATACTAGCTATACTAACACTAACTTCCTTAAAGTCTTTAGTATCTCTAATAACTTCACAAGTATTTTTATCTTCACTTTTCCCATTCAAGTAACCAACAGCTCTTAAAACAGACTCAGTAACCCCACCAGTACTTCCAAAAATAACTCCACTTGAACTAGCCTTACCCATTAACTTATCAAACTCACTTAACCTAATATTCTTAAAATCAATTTTATTCTCCTTAATCATCATACTAACTTCAGTTGTAGTTAAGTAGTAGTCCACGTTTTTAAATCCGTCGTTCATAAGCTCTTTTCTACTACTTTCAAACTTCTTAGCTGTACAAGGCACAATTCCAACAGTAACAATTTTCTCTTTAGGAATATGATTTTCCTGACTAAAATAACTCTTAACTAAAGCCCCCATAATAGCATTAGGACTCTTAACTGTACTTAAGTTACTTATAAACTCAGGGTACTTCCCTTCAACATACTTAACCCAAGCTGGACAACAACTCGTAAACATTGGCAAATTCTTATTATTTTTAACTCTATCAATTAATTCCTTGCTCTCCAAACTTGTAGTAACATCAGCACCAAAAGAAGTATCCAAAACATAATTAAAACCAATATCCCTTAAAGCCGCAATTAACTTTTTATAAGAGTTCTTATCATATTCCATATCAAAGCATTCATTAATACTCGCTTTAACAGCAGGAGCAATAAAAGCAACAACTACCTTTTCTTTTTCATTTATAATATTCATTACTTTTCTATAGTCATATTTTGGACAAAGTGCTCCAGTAGGGCACATCAAAATACAGTTTCCACAGTTAACACACTCATGAACATCTTTTTCAAGATTTAATCCAGTGAGATTATTACACGTCTTAGTGCATAACCCACAATTTATACACTTTTCTATAATTCTATTAATACTAGGATTTTCATTACTTACAAAAACTTTCTTATTAGTTTCTTCTATCTCAACATATCTAACAAAATGCTCTTTATCAATTCCACATTTAGGACAATAAAAGTTAGTCTCTTCATACTCCTTTTCACTTGCTATATAATGACATAAATTACACATATATTTCATACTATTCACCTAGTATAATTTTATCATAACTAACTAACTTTATCAATGAAGTTCTTTACACACTCCACTTTTAGGCTCGTAAAAGCAGTGATTTTTATATCTTCCTGAATAATTTTGACCAAACCAAGTATTCTTGCAGTTGTCTCCAGTTTTAGGTGCATAAAAATAAAGTGAGTTTGTAGCAGGATGATAGTATTCTCCCTTTAAAACCCTTTTAGCAAGTTCTTTTTCTTTAGTAGTACTTGAACTTTGAAACAAACTAGATTTAGTCCCACTAAATTGATTTTTCTGATAAATAACGTCAGTAATAGTTCTAACATTAGTAAAATCTAAACAATCAGCAATTGCACGATTTACTACAACATTTCCAACCATAAGCATTCCAAGATCTCCTTCTGCCAAAGCTTCAGCTCTCATTATTCTTGCACACAAATCCAGTTCTTTAGTACTATAATTTATTAACATATCTTCACCCTTATTTAATTTTATTCACATTTTTATAAAAAAGTCTTTTATTTTAACTAAAACTATGATAAAATTAATAACGTGTTAGGGGTATAATATAATGGTAGTATTAACGTCTCCAAAAGTATTGAGTTGGGTTTAATTCACTTTATATGGATATCCCTATAAATGCTGGAAAATACAGGCACTTTGTGTTATGAAAATTATAAAAATAAAAGAAATGTACGAAAAAATGTACCAAATGATTTAATTTTTATCAATCGGTATTAATTGTTCTTTATTATTTTTGATTAATTTCAATGAAAAATGATAGCAGTTTTTATTGGTACATAAATTGAAAATCATATGTAATTGTGTTATAATTGGTATGTGTTGTTAACAATACTACCTTTATATATAGGGGATTAGTTTAACGGTAAAATAGAAGTCTCCAAAACTTTAGTTAAGTGTTCGATTCACTTATCCCCTGCCATAGAAGATTATCGATTTAGTCTTGATTTATAAGATTAAATCGTTTTTTTTATAATTTAATTTAAAAACAACTTGTATTACTTATTCTGGAGAGTTAACATCATTAACGAGGTGATGTTATCGTGAAGTTTTATAAAGATTTTAAAGTTAATGAAGGAGCTTTTGTACTCAAGGAAATACTTGAAGTTATGTATGTTAGTGAAAGTATTTCTTTACCACCCTATATATATAGGAAAGTAATTAATCTGCAAAAAGCACTTTGTGACTATTTAGAAGGTGGCTATCCTGATATTGATATGGATGATAATCATCTTTTTAGAAGATGCTATTACACAACTAACTCGCATCCAAAGAAAATAAAAAAACCAACCCTGTACTAGCGATTGATTCAAATCTTTATAGTAAGATGCTTATTGCATCTTTTTTGCTGTAATAATTTTTAATAGTCATTTCATATTGTATTGCATAATTTTCTAATAACTTCATACTACGATGTTTGATGTCCACTTCATCTTTCATTTCAAGAATTTGATTTCTCAAACTACTAAATAAAAATAACAATGACCATGTACTTGGATTACTTGCTGATAATTCACGAAGTATCTCATACAACTTATTAACATCATCATAATGTCTTAAACTAACTTTTTTCATATCAATACCTTTTTCTTTTAAAAAGTATTTAACTTTATCACTTACTTCTACTATTGATTTTAAATTATCATAAAAAGATGTAACTATATATTTTTTTATATTATATTTATAATACTTTATAAAATCATTATTTCCCCAATAGTTTTTGCATAAAAAGAAATTATCGTTTTTTCTATTTTCTAAAACAAGTTTTAAGATATAAATATCATCACACCCTAAAAAGTAAAAATCAGTTTTAAATCTTATAATAAAGTTATTCAATAAATCTAAAAATTGTTCTTCGCTAGTTAGAAATCCCTTTTTTGTGTAATTACAAATATTGCTTTTTATACATTTTGTTTTTTTATCGTTGAGTCTGCCTATTAGTTCATCCAAAGTAGAGCTTAACAAAAATTTATATATTATTGCATCATTAGAATTATAGTCACCATTAAAAACAATTTCAAGCATCTTGTCTTTTCTTGTTTCTAACATTCTTTATAAAATCCTTTCTTATACTACTTCTTTACTACATAGGTCTAGTATAAAAACCATAAACTCTTTTATTTTTTCTTGTCACTCCTTTCATAAACCATAATAATTAGTCAGACCAACTATGCCGATTAGGTTGTGGTAATAATGTAAATAAATTCGTATCATAATAATATGTGTGGTGATACGATGGAGTTAAAAACATTATTCGGAAAAAATGTTAAATACTATCGTTTTAGAAATGGTTATACACAAGAGCAACTCGCCGAGAAGATGGATGTAACCCCTAACTATATTAGCCGATTAGAGAGAGGGATGCATAATCCACCATTTATTATGATTAGCAGAGTTGCTGAAGCATTGGATGTCGAACCATATGAACTGTTTATAAAACGTAATGATTTAACTGAACTTCCTAATAGAGTTAATCTGACTAATAGAAAATAACTAATATTTTGAGTTATTTCTATTTTATTATAACACACTTTTTATTTTTTTTATTATTTTCGTTGCACTCATTGGACAAAATAATAGTTTTCTTTCTTTTAATGAGAAAATTATTATAGGGTGAGTTCAATGTATACGCAAAGATTAAATAAGTTAAGAGAAGAAAAAGAATATAGCCAACAATTCGTTGCAGATAAGTTAAATGTTAATCGTTCTACTTATGCAAACTGGGAAGTTGGCAATATAATAATACCACTTAATATAGCAGATAAACTTTCATTATTATATGATGTACCTATCTCTTATGTATTAGGCATCGGAACTATCAGACTTCCTGAATACAAAATCAAGCCTATAAATTATGATATATTAAGAGCTAACCTAAATAAATATAAAAATGAAAGTAAGCACTCATATACAAGTATTGCAAAATATATTGATACTGATAAATCAACTTGCTATAGGTATTTCAGTGGAAAGATTAAAATACCTACTGACAAATTGATTTTATTGTGTGAATTATACAATGCTGATATTGATGATATTTGTGGTAAATCAAGATAATTTTAACTCATTTACATTCAAATAGATAAGGTAGTATTTAATCTATTAAGATTTTATACTACCTTTATTTTTTTGAACACCACTCTAATCCATATTGGATGGAAAGGAGATTTCTGAAAACATAATATGGTTGGTGAAAAAACTATTGCTTTGGACACCAATTATGGCGAACTAGTCTTATGTATTAATAAAATTCTTGAAGAAAAAAATATTTCAATGTATAAATTGAGTGTTTTAACAGGAATTAAGTATGATGTTATTTATAATTATTGTAATAATTTTATACAAAGATATGATAAAGATGTTTTAGCCAAAATTTGTTATGTTTTAGATTGCAAGTATTCGGATCTAATTTCATATATTCCAAGCAATAACAATTGATTTTAAAGGACTTGTGGAATATGAGTCATTAGTAGTACCAAGAATAAAATGACATAATAAATATATTTTGATTTAAACATTATTGTCATTTTATTTTTATTTTCATTTTTTTATCTAGTAATTCTTTCATCAACTTTGATATACAAAACACTAGTCATTTTTTTGATATTGCATAATTATTTTTTTACGATATAATGGTTATAATAGCAACAGCTATAAGGTAGTATTGAACACACCATTATTGTGCTTAAGAATTATACCCTTAATCAAGGGTAGATATGAAAAAACTTAGATGTTAATATATATATGGGATAACATTATCTCAAGTTGGAGGTGTTCCTATATATGATTGAAATTCTAGCAGTGTATAGTTTTACAAAAAATGTTTTTTACAAGGAAATCAATTTTGATTTTCTTGTTAACAAAAATTTAACAAACGATAGAGCATTTTTCACTTGTATGTGAATTATGCTCTATTTTTGTATAAAAATTTGGAAGGAGGAATTATGAGAGCTAGATCTAATGAGTTTTTATCTGATTTCATAGTTAAACAATTTGACCTTAGTAAGTATAAAGCATTAACTCTTGCTTTTCTAGAAATTACCATAACAATTGAAGCTATGTTAAATGATGAATATTATAGAATTAGATTTGATTCAGGTGGCGATTTAAAAGTTGGTGGTGCTAAAAAGCCCAACACTAGTCAAATGGATTCAATGATGATTAGGGATTATCAAACAAAAGAAAAAATGCAACAAGTCTTATTAAAATACAAGATGGCATATAACAATTTAAATGATTTGGAAAAAGATGCATTTAAATTATCTTATATAGACCGTCTTAAAGACTTTGACATTTGTGATGAACTTTGTATCTATCAAAGAAAACTAATTCAAGCTAGAAATAGTGCTACAATTAGATTTTGTTTATATTTAGGATTAGATAAGTTCATTAATTTGTTTTGAGTTTATAGGGAACTCGTTATCAAAAAACTAAATCTAAAAGAATTGGAGGTGATTAAATATAACTTGTAAGCCATACTACTCTACAAGTAATGGTAGCCTATATAAAGGTGATTGTTTAGAAGTTATGGATTATCTTATTGAAAAAGGTATTAAAGTAGATGCTATAATAACTGATCCACCATATGCAGTAACTGGATATACTTGGGATCAAATAATTCCTTTTGATAAGATGTGGGATAAACTTCTAAAATTGATTAAGGAAGATGGTGCTATTGTATTATTTGGTAATGAGCCTTTTTCTAGTAATTTGCGATTAAGTAATAATAAACTTTATCGTTATGATTGGAAATGGTTAAAAACTCAAATAACAGGATTTCAAAATGCTAAATATCAACCATTAAGATGCTATGAAGATATTATGGTATTTTCAAAAGGTGGAACTGTACATCACTCTCTTGTACATATGAAGTATTATCCACAGGGAACAATTTCAGTAAATCTTAAAGTAACAAGAACTCCTGTTAACTATTTAAGTGAGAAAAAGAATACTGAAAGACATGAGCATTTACAAGAATATGGTAACTATCCTAGAAATGTAATACAATTTGCTCGTGAATCACAATTGTTTCATCCAACACAAAAGCCTGTTAACCTTATGGAATATCTTATATCAACATATACTCAAGTTGGAGATTTAGTTTTGGACTTTACAAGTGGCAGTGGCTCGACTTTATTAGGATGTGAAATTCTTTCTCGTAAATGGATTGGAATTGAAATAACTGACAAATATTGTGAAGTTATAAAAAAAAGACTCGAAAATGGAGTCCAACTTAAAATCTTATTTGATTACAATGAGAGTAAATAAAATATATAGGAGGAATGTTTGAATAAATTATATTATTGTAGAAAAAAACCGAAAGAATAAATATTTAGATTCTCTTACCCATCTAAAGTCCTTCGGTATAAATAAGTATACCACAAAAAATAGAAAAAAAGATACTATTTTGGAGGTGTACATTTAACTGGAACAAATTTTACAAAATGTTTTAAATTTAATTAATGATGCAATGGGCTACCTTAAATTATTCGTAATTGGAGGAACAGCCTTTTTTGTTGCGAAAGATTATGCTTTGAAAATGGCATCTAGCGATGATAATCAAAAAGCTAGTTATGATAGAAAAATAAGAACTACAATAATCGCAGGAGTTTCTGCACTTGTCACTACTCAATTTGTAAGTTGGATATTAGGATATTTTAAATAATGAATATCGACCATTTCAATTTGTGTGTTAATGAATTATTAGAAGACAAAAAGATTGAAAGCATCCCACTTGATAATATAGATATTTTAAGAAAACTATTATTTCATAAAAGACTTAATAAAAAGTTTTATAATGGTTTTGAAAAATATTATAATGATGAGTTTGGTGATGATTTAGATTACTTTGTTATGAAAGTTCAGGATATGGTTTATAGACTGCATCTACTTGTAAATCATTTAGTAGATTATGCAGGATGTAAGGATTTTGATACAATCTATAATTCAATATGCACATTCTTAAAACAAAATTCCATTTCTTTTTATGAGGCAGTAAATTACAATGCTAGTGACATTGAAATATTAGAAGAAGAATATTTTCCTAATAATAAGCCATTAGGTATGTAATGAAAAAGAAAAATTGGCATTCATTTGTAGTAAGTCATCAGCTAGTAAATAGAGTTTATGATATGCTGGATTATTTTAATTTTTTTGAAAATCGTGTTGAAAGTGAACAGATTTTAAAAAAGAAAATTGATTCTAAAATGAATAGCATTTACTATATTGAAAACTTGGCTAGTTACTTTGAAAGAAAACTTAAAAGACATTATAAAAATGTTGAAATAAGATGTAATTTAGTTGATTTACTTTACGATTTGGATCATTTAAAGCAGTATTTAACTGTGATAACTTGATTTATTTTAATAATTGAGTTAACATTTGCTTGAAAAGAGGTGTATTATGAAATATATCAAATACATTCTACTTACTTTCGTTTTAATTGTTGTTACTGTTCTTTCTACTTCTATTATTTATCATTATTCAGTTTCTAAAAACAATAAAACTGATCCAATTCCTAATAATAATATGCAAGATGTTATAGACAAAGATTCAAATAAAGATAACTCTAATTCTATAACTAATGAGGAACAAAAAAATAATGATTTTATACAGGAAGAACAAACTCCAAATATAGATGAAATACCTAAAGTAGAAAATAATACTTTTAATAATGAAAAAATTAAAGAAGAAAATAAAACAACTAATCCATCTAATAGTGGAACTACCACTACTACTCCAAATTATCAGCCACCAAAAGTTGAAGAACAGCCATCTAGAGAACAAACAGCTTGGGAAGAATTAGGAATATCTGAATATGACTATTATCACAAGCCACTTTGGTCTTGGGCTAGAATAGACTTTTCTATTGATGATTATGGAACTGAAGAAAATACTAAAAATGCTTGTATTTCAAAAGGTAATAAACTTATGGAAGAAAGCCAAGAAGGTTTAGGATTTTCTTGTCAAAGCATATTAAGTTATGCTGGTAATTATCTCGGTGAGATGATAAAAACTTTTTAAGCACATTAGTGCTTTTTTTAATATAATGAAAGGATTTGAGAAATGAAAAAGAAATTATTAAGATATGCTTTTATAAGTGTACTTTTTTTATCTACTATTTTTGGCATAACCAAAGTTAATGCTGAACAGTACACAGGTCAGGCTATATGGCCATCGGAAAAAATACCTAATATTTTCATTAGAAAAGAACGAGCTGATGGCTATAAAAAATATCAACAAGCTGGATTCATTCGTAGAAGTGAAGATAATAAATTCGTTTACTGTGTACAGCCATATGTTGATATAGATAATAACTTGCCTTACTATAATATTGAAAGAAGTGATTTTGCTACTGTTCTAAATATGACTGAAGATCAATGGACTCGTATATCACTACTTGCTTATTATGGATATGGTTATAATGATAATGGATATAATCATTCAGCACAAAAATGGTATGCTATAACTCAACTTTTGATTTGGAGAACTGCAGAGCCAACATCAGTAATGTATTTTACTGATACTCTTAATGGAACTAGAAATGATAGTAAATTCACTAGTGAAATTGCAGAACTTGAATCACTTGTTGCAGGTCATTATGCAAAACCTAGTTTCAATACTGATGGAGTTATTGCTCCACTAGGTCAAACAATTACTTTAACTGATAATAATGGAGTTTTAAGTGATTATAAAATTGAGTCTAGTAGTAATGTTAATGCAAGTATCAATGGTAATACTTTAACTATCACTCCAACAGCAGTTGGTGATGGTGAAATAACTTTTGTTAAGAAAGCTACTAAATATGATATGCCACCTGTGGTATATTTTAGTAATCATTCACAAAATGTATTTAGACCAGGAAATTACGATCCTGTCAATTCAAGATTTACTATCAAAATATCAGGTGGTAGTATTGAACTTTATAAATTAGATAAAGACACAATGGAATCATATCCACAGGGAAATGCTACTCTTGAAAATGCTATTTATGAGATTTATGATACTGATTATAATTTAGTAACAACGCTTGTTACTGATAAATATGGTTATGCTAAAACTGAAAAAATATTATTTCCTAATAAGGAATATATTCTAAAAGAAAAGAAAGCTAGTAAAGGATATTTATTAGATACTGAAGAACATAGATTTACTTTAACTGAAGATAATTTAGATATCTATATTGATGTTTATGAAAAGGTTATCAAAAGTAAAGTAAATATATTCAAAGTAATAGCAAGTAATAAAACAGGTATTTTAACACCTGAGCCTAATATTACTTTTGAGATTTATTTAAATAATTGTACTCCAAGACAAACACATAATTTATTATCAATTGATGTTGATACTGATACCGAAGTTAATCCATATTGTTTAGTAGATACTATCACTACTGACAAAAATGGATTCGCTGAAATCACTTTACCTTATGGTAAGTATACTTTTAGACAAGTAAATTCTACTCCTAACTATGAAAAAGTTAACGACTTTGAAATAGTTGTTGATGAAAATTCTGATGCTGAAATTAGTAAAGTTTTATCTAATGCAGAAATAACTGCTAAATTAAAACTTATCAAAGTTGATGAAGATTCAAACAAAGTTTTAGTTAGAGATGGTATCAAATTCAAAATTAAAAATACTGATACTAATGAGTATGTATGTCAAGATATAACATATCCAACAAAACAAACTATTTGTACTTTTAAAACTAAAGGTGGATACTTTACTACTCCTAACATCTTAAATAGTGGTAACTATCAAATTGAGGAATTAGAAGATCAAGACATTAAAGGCTATGTTGTTAATACTACACCAATTGCTTTTTCAATAAATGAAAATAGTAATTTTGTAGTTGATGGCGATGACATAATAATTGAAGTTAAGTTTTCTAATAAACAAGTTAAGGGCGAATTCAACCTTACTAAAGTTGGTGAAAAGTTTATACTTGAAGATGGTACTTTTAGATATGAAGAAATTAAATTAAATGATGTATCATTTGATTTATATGCCAATGGTGATATTTATTCACAAGATGGCACTTTAATTTATAAAGATAAGGAAATAGTTAAATCGTTTATTACTGTTGATGGATTTTATAAATTAGATAATTTATATCTAGGTAACTATTGCATAGTGGAAACTAGTACCGATGATAATCACATTCTTGATAATAAACCATATTGTTTTAAATTGGAGTATAAAGATTCTAAAACTCCTATTATCTCTTTATCTTATACTTTCAAAAATCATATTGGTAAAGGCGATGTTGAAATATCTAAAACTGATTTATCAACAGCAGTTCCTGTACCTAATGCTTTAATTGAAGTATACACAGAAGATGATAAATTAATATTTAGTGGTCGTACTGATTCTGATGGTAAGATAACAATAAAAGATTTACCAATCGGTAAATATAAATTTATTGAGAAAGAAGCTCCAGAAGGCTACATTCTCAATACTGATGAACACTTCTTCGAAATAAAAGAAGATGGCGAAATTGTAAAATCATACTTAACCAATGAAAAAGAAATATTCGAAGTTCCTAAAACTTCAGTTTCAGATTCTAAAGTAATAGATGTTGTAACTATTATATTAGTTATAGCAGGAATAGGATTTATTATTTATGATAAAAGAAAAAATAAGTAAGAGTCGATTCATAGTAATTGGCTCTTTGCTTTTACTAATAGGGTTAAGTATATTTGCAAGTTATAATATTTATAATTATTATTCACATAAAGTAGATAATAATAAAGCTAATGACTTCATAGAAGAAGTTAAAAAAGAAGAACCACCTGTTGAAATAGAACAAGAGGAACAACCTATAGAGAAAACTCTAAAAGAAGAAAATTACAATTATATTGGTGTCGTAGAAATCCCAATCATAGATTTTAAAAGAGGATTTTTTAATATAGATGATAGAAATAACAATGTTGATAAAAACATTGAAGTTCTTATCAATTCTGATATGCCTGATGTTACTAATGGTATTCTTGCGATTGCTGGTCATTCAGGAAGTGGCAGAACTGCATATTTTAAAAATCTATACAAATTAAAAGTTAATGATGAAATAAATGTTTATTACAATAATACTAAATATATTTATAAAGTTAATAAGAATTATGAAGTAGATAAAAATGGTATCATTGATGTTTCAAGAGATAAAGAACAAACTACACTAGTTTTAACTACTTGTAGTAAAAATAAAACAAAACAAGTTGTTGTTCTTGCATATCTTGTTGATAAAGTAAGTTATTAGGAGGTGCTAATGAATAATATTAGAAATAACACCTGTTAAACAGGGATTTTTTAAAGATATTTATAGAGAAATTATGTGGTCTATAGCAAAAGGTGTTATGTGGCTACTTGATGGATTCTTTGATATCATTGATAAAATATGGCGATATAAATTCTTTGATAATGAATATGTAAATAAAATATTTGGTGGTGCTGTAATTGTTGCTTGTAGTTGGCTCATACTTAAAGTAATTATTGAGCTAATTATGAATTACATTGTTAAAAATGAAGAAAGGTCTAGTCCTTTATCAGTTTATAGAGGTATAGTTTTAGCAATTGTAATGATGTTTTTAATAACACCACTTTTTCAGTTTGGTCATAATATATCAACAGCTCTTACTGATTCAGTTATTCAAGTATCAGGTATGAATACTACTACTGATTCAGAGGGGACTATTTCAAAAGCAATAATCAGATCTATGGTTTATCAAAATGAGATGGAATCAGAAGATATTGATACTTTAGTTAATAATTGGAAAACTATTGATATAAATGATACTACTGGAGGATTCATAGGTATTGGTGATGTCTATGTCTATTCACTTAATTTCTTTATGCTAGTAATACTCTCGATAGTAACTGTCTTTCTACTTTTCTTTGTTGCAATTCAAATGGCTAAACGAGTCATGGAAATTGCTTTATATAAAATAATCGCACCTTTTTGTTGTACTGGTCTTACTAACAGGTCATCAAAGTCATTTGAGACTTGGTGTAAGTCAGCAATGGGTGTTTTTTTAATTACTGTAGTACAATTTGTTTGTATTGGATTACTACTGAATATGTTTGGTACTGCCTTTACTGATAATGGATTATTAACAGGAATATTCTTAATTATTGGAGCTTTACTTTTCATAATCTCTACTCCAACAATAATCAGTTCACTATTAGGACAACAATCAGGTATGATGACAGCATTTGGTGATATGCAATCACTTATGGCTGTTGGCTCAGGACTATCAAGTGGAATTAGTATGGCTTCAGCTGGAACTTCTTGGGCTTTAAGTAAAGGAGCTAATGTCGTTAAAGGAGGATCAAATCTTATGGGTAATGGTATAAGTAATATTTCAGGTATGTTTAATAAAGGAAAAACATTAACACCAGAGCAAAAAAGTGTTGTACAGGAAACTATTTCACAACATAATCCTAGAAAAGCTTACGAACAAGTTGGAGAGTTCCTAAAACAAAATCAAAATAAAAAATCTAACTCTGATAATGTTATGAAATATAGTAATTCTAATCCTTTTAAACAACCATATAGTATGAGATATAATCCAATAAGAAATCAGTATATGAGTCAAAATGATTCAAATAATATTTATGATAGGAAGTGGTATTAATATGTATTTAATTCCCAAAAATATAAAAACCAAAAGAGAAATATTTAAAGGATTTGGAATAATTGAAATAATTGCTATGGCTATAAGTTTAGGATTAGGTTATCTACTTCAAATGTTATCAACAAGTTTTAAAGTAAAAATATTTTTATTTTTTCTATTTCCACTTATAACTTTTATTTTGCTACTTCCACTCCCTAATGGAAATACTGCTTTAAATATATTTATAAAATATATAAGATTTCATAAAAATCAAAAAATATATAAATATAAAAACTAAAAAATAATAAAAATTGTATTTACCAAAAAAAATATTTGTGGTATAATCTATGTATCGGTAGTAGTTAGCCGATTGACTATATTTTGATTTTTCATCAAATTATTCTCTAAATGAAAAAATCAAAATGAAAAAAGATTGGGACAGCATAATATATAATAAGTATCAGATTATATATTATCCAATCTTTTTATTTTTGCTCTTTTTTAATAAGTTTAGCATGAACTACCATCTTATCAGAATTGTTATAACAAGTGGATAAAGTTAAAATATTATCATTAACACTTACACTTGTATTAAAATTATAAGAACTTCTACTAATTATCATATTGATAAAATCTTGAAATTCATTATCATTATTAAAATTAGTTTGTAAATA